>OMAC01000719.1_pt1 | contig 18558 bp, 16 predicted proteins | sample 1644561 | NCBI WGS metagenome assembly OMAC01 (sample SAMEA103958144, study PRJEB25191) | human gut metagenome
GTCCGTCATCTGCTCCACAGCACGGCCAAGGCGCACAGCGCCGTGCACAAGATCACCGCCGTAATCGAGATCCACGCGCACGTCCGGATTTTCTTCCGCGTCTCCTGCACCGTATTCGAAAGCTGCTTCTTCGTATCGTTCAGGATCGCGGTTAGGGAGAGCTTCGTAGTCTCGGCCAGCGCCTTGCAGCCGGAAGAACACTTCTCGTTCAGGCTCCCAGCCTGTCTCGAAAATTCCTCTGCACTCATCTGCATCTCGGTCAGGACTTCCTGCGCGTCCTGCTTCGTCAGGAGCTTTTTCAGGTCCGCGTCCAACTGCTTTGCCATAAAATTTAAAACGTAAATGTAAAATTAGCTTGACATTTACGGCGCTGGCGTTATAATGTTGATGTAAAGCAAGCTTGACTTTTTGAAAAGAGGTGTATACATGAAAAACTGCATTGCGGAAAAACGTAAAGCACGCGGGCTGACGCAGCAGCAACTTGCAAGCCTGCTTGGTGTAACGCGGCAGACGATTATTTCACTGGAAAACGACAAATACAATCCGTCCATTCTTCTGGCGCACAAAATTGCACAGATATTTGATGCGCGAATTGAGGATATTTTTATTTTCGGGGAGGAAGATATATGAAACTGAAGGAACAGAAAAAACTTGGTATGCTGTATTTCATACTTGGAGCCGTTTTGGCGATCGCAGGATATTTTATAAAAAACAGCTGGCTTGCATCGTTTGGCGGCGGCGTTTGCGTGCTTGGGCTTGTCCGACTGCTGCGCGCAGCCCGGCTCAGCCGTGATCCCGATCAGGCGGCTGATTATGATGCTTCGCTTCAGGACGAGCGAACAGCATATGTTGCAAATAAGGCGCACAGTCTGACGTTTTTTATTTGCATTTACGCGCAGCTGCTTGCCGTCCTCGCAGCAATTCTGATTTTCCATCAGCCGCTCATTGGAAAAGTTCTCTGCGTGCTGACTTGTATTCAATCGCTCATTTATACCGGGTGCTACTGGTATTACAATCGTAAATATTGATGGGTCGTTCCTGCCTGGAATTTACACAGCAGAATCCAGATTGGCGAACTGTACCTTGCCCATGTTCGCCAGTACCGTCAGCTGGTTGAGGTTGTTGCCGATGGTCTTCTGCTGCCGCAGGACTTCCTTCAAGCCATCCAGAATCACAATGCGTTTTCCAAGACAGCAGGCGGTCACATAATCACTCTGACTCATATGGGCTTGTGCTGCTTTTCGGCGGATTGCCTCTAAATCCTGTTCCGAGATTCGGATGCTGAATTGTTTATTTTTTCGCATATTTTCCTCCGTATCTTTCGTTTCCCTCTACCAAACAAAAGCCCAGCGAAGCGGGTTTTGTTTGGAACTGAGGAGCAAGGGAGCGGAGCGTGGAATGCCCTCTCCCGCAGGGCGTTACACGCGCAGCGGACTTTGTGACGAAGTAGTGGGTGTGGGCTTCTGCCCGCAAACAGCATTTGGCGGGGAGCCGGGACACCGGCGACTAGCCAAATGCGATGCTGGCTCTTTCGTCGGCACAAGCTCCATATCCCTCGCCCCGCCGCAAGCGGCAGGTCTCGTCCATTCCGCTGCGCCTCCTCTCAAAATCGCAATCGCGTTGCTGGATTGCGATTTTGTTATTTTCGCACGTCGGCGCAACGTGGGCTTTTGCTGTGCTGTCGCGCACACATTCGCAGTCGGGGCAAAAAGCCGCACACAGCGGCGACACGCGCCTCACGGCGCGGTGCAGGCGCTCGGCGCACCCACAGGGGCGATTGTGCCGATTGTTTTCACGGGCAGAAAATCGGCACTATCGGCACGTTTAAGGGAAATCCACCGTTTGCCGTTGCTGCGGTAGGTATCCGCCAGAATCCCTTTTTCTCTTAGAGCCGCAACGCTTTCCCGCACCAACCGCGTGACCTTTTTCGGTGTGATACCGAGGCTGCCGTCAGGGTCGATCTTTGCGGACAGTGCCGATGGTGAGCCGAGGTATGTAGGATCGGCACGGAGCAATTCAGAGAAAAGATGTACGAGTTGAAGCGTCGAAATCTTAGAAGCGCCGCCGCAAGTTTTGCTGTCCTCAAGCAGTTTCCAGATGTGATCTTCCTCACCAAATTCCAGTTTCAAAGTCCGGTCCGGGATGTCGCGCCCGGTACAATGCAGAGAAGCGACATTGGCAAGTCGGGAGTGCTTTTGCAGAACAAATGCCGAGTCCGCCGCACCGCTTAAGCCTGTCGAGCCGGAGATCATGTTCATCGGATCGTCGTCGTGGAGCTTCCGCAGATGGTGAATCAAGAGAATTGCAATGTGCCGTTTGTCTGCAAGCTGTTTCAAAATCCCGATGTCCTGATAGTCATTTGCGTACAAATTGCTGTCACTGCCAGTGCCTCGAACGCGCTGCAAGGTATCAATCACAACGAGTTTTGTGTCAGGATGATCTGTCAAGAACTGCTTGATCTGTTGTTCCAACCCGCGCTTGAGCGTGTCAGCCATGATCGCAAAATGCAGCGTCGATGGCGCGTCCTCGGTCAGATCAAAGAGCCGTGTTTGGATGCGCTGGAACGAATCTTCGAGACTGAGATACAGCGCTTCGCCCTGCGTTGTTGCGAAATTCCAGAGCGGCTGCCCCTGCGAAACGCACAAGCAAAGCCATAATGCCAGCCAAGACTTGCCGATCTTCGGCGCGCCTGCGAGAATATGCAAGCCCTCTGGGATAAGCTCATCTACCAGAAAATGCGTCGGTTCGTATGTCCTGTTTTGCAGATCTTCCGCTGTGATGGTTTCCAGTTTGGTCATTTTTTCACTTCCTTTCCGTTTGCTATTGACATTCTGTGTTGCATGATTTAGACTTATAATTATCAAATAGATTTGTTTTCTAATTTTAGACTAACATAATCTCAAACTATTGTCAAGACTAATTTATAATATAAATTTCTATAAATCTATTTTGAGGTGCAGTCATGTCTGATTTTCAGTGCAAATTTTATCTTCTGGACAGCAGCGAAACCCTGATGTATAGCAACGACGATTTTCGTTCGTCTACAAAAATAGCAGACCGTCCGTTTCCGGACAGCCTGCTGTCGTTTGTATATTATGACGTGAATCAATGGGAACCGCGCTTCCATGAAGCGGAGCGCTCGTTGATAAAGTTTTACCAGACACGGGACACAAAGTGCCTGAAGCCAGTACAAGAACTTCTGGACGACTTCAAGGACGAGCATCCGTATTTTTTCTACCTGTGGCTGGATTGGAGCAACCGACTGAAGCAGGCGACGCCGGATTGCAAAAATCCGACGAAGCTGTTGCCGCACAAAGAACTGGCGCACGTCCCAAGCAACCTTGCGACCATGCAGCAGCAAATTCTGCGCCTTTTCCAGACGGTACTGGACGCAAGCATTACCGACGTGGATTTCTCCATTCGGGTGCAGGCGTATGAACAGGCGCCGTCCTTGCAGAAATTTGACTTCCAGCCAATGAAGATTTCGTTCGAGTTTGTAGATGAGAAGCAGTTTGCGGAGGTCTTGTATCCGCAAAGCATGTACGATCTGATCGATTTTTCGCTGCGCAAGTGCGTCCAAGAAAAGATCATAATGCGCACTTGCAAAAACTGCGGCAGGTATTTTGCCCTCACTGTTCACGGCAGTACAGAATATTGCAGCCGCGTGTTCGACAGCCGCGGCCGCACCTGCAAAGAGGTCGGCGCGATGCGGCAGTATATGCAAAGCCACGCGCAGGACGAGCTTCTGAAAATCTACCGCCGCGAGTATAAACGCCGCTTCGCATGGATCCGTGCGGGCAAAATCTCTCAGGAAGCGTTCTCGGCTTGGAGCAAGGAAGCGCAGAAGGAAAAGGAGAAGTGTGAGGCAGGGGAAATCTCACAGGGGGAATTTGCACAGTGGTTAAAGCAATAAGTTCGCGTAAAGATGCCGTTGTGCTGAGAAATGGGATTAGGATATCATATCCGATTTGCGCCCCAGAAGCATGTTCTGCTTCTGGGGCTCTTTTCTTAACTTATCTTTTACACATCAGCGGCACCGGGGAGAAGCCCTTCGGGCGGTCATACAGCTCGCAGCCGCAATCGCCGAGATGCTTGACCTTAAATCCGTTCGCCTTGTATTCGTCGTAGTTGAACGCATTCAGTTCATCAATTGCGATCTGATGGAAGCGGTCAAAGCCGGGCCACCATTCCCATCCGCTTCCAAAATCGTTGTAAAGATACGCATCCGCGCACTGCTTTCCCAGCTCCGGCGTTACATAAAATGCGCCCATAGCCAGAACATTAACGCCGTTTCCTGTGATCGCGCGGAATGCTGCCGGAACTGATTCTACAACGCCGGCATGAACGCCCGGGCACTTTGATGCTGCGATGTGGATTCCCATACCGGTGCCGCAGAAAATCATGGCTCGTTCAAATTCCTTTTCGGCAATCATCGCCCCGACCCGCAGGCCGATACGATGGAACATCAGCTCGGTATCATTGGGGTCAGAGTCTGCCGTAACTCCGATATCCGTGATTGTCCACCCCTTTTTCTCCAGATACTCCTTGATTGCTTCCTTTAGCGGAAAACCCGCAAAATCCGCCCCCATCAACAGCTGCTTATCTGTAATCTTTTTCATATGCTTGACCAATCCTTTCCGCTGTGTTTCAAGATAAAGTACATCCTTCAGCACAGCATTTCTTCATTTTTACCGATATCATAACGCTGCGTCCAGCGCATACTGAAAAATATAATCTCCGGAGCCAAGTTCAAGCGCCATGCCGTCTTCTGTCTGCACTGCCCGCGCAAGAGCGGCAATAACTTCTTCTCCGCCGCCTTCACTCCGCAATTGTGAAATCCGGGTCTTTGGCAATGTGACTGCTGCAAAAGAGTTTGCTGGGATCGAGATCGCAATTTCAATTTCCGTTTCATTTCTTTTCCAACCGGAAACGATTTTTCCATAAGGCGATTCATAGACCGCTCTGGCAAAGCACATTCCGTCGGCAAGACGCAGCCGAAGAAGGATATGCCGGTACCCCGGTATTTTCTCGTCAACCTGAATGCCGGCGATCTCCTGATACATCCAATCTCCGATCGAGCCATAGGAATAGTGATTAAAGGAATTCATAATGTCATCCCAGAAGCTTCCGTCCTCCCGGATTCCATCCCAGTGCTCCCAGATTGTCGTCGCCCCTTTTGTGACCGGATATAACCATGACGGAAAATCTGTATGGAGCAGGAGCTTACATGCCAGATCATGATGACCGAATCCGCTCAATACATGGCACAGGTATGGCGTGCCGACAAATCCAGTGTTCAGATGATCCCGATTGCCATGCAGCAGCCTTACAAGCGTCTCAGCCGCCTTGCTCCGATCTTTTTCCTCCAACAGATCAAACATCAGCGCGAGCACATAGGCCGTCTGCGTGTCTGCGCACGGCAGGCCGTTCGGCGAAACGAAGTTTTTTCGGAATTCACTCCTGACAGACTCATAAAGCCTCTGATATTTCTCTGCTTCCTCTCGATATTCCAGCCATTTGGCTGCTTTCGCCAACAGTTTTACCGAGTTTGCATAAAACGCCGTGGAAATATAGTCGGTCGGTGTGCTGCCAATCCAGGCGCCCTGCCCATTATCGAGAGCCAACCAATCGCCAAACTGTTCACCGGTATTCCAAAGGAATGGATTTTCCCCCTGCCGCCGTATATACTCCACCCATCGCTTCATACTGTCGTACTGTTCTTCCAGCACCCGCTTGTCTCCATAGCACAGGAAAAGCGTCCACGGGCAGATCACAGCGGCGTCTCCCCACGCCGCCGCTCCGGCATAGGACACCTCCCGTACATTCGGGACAACATTTGTTACACCATACTCATCCGTCTGATCGGCAGCCAGATCCCGCAGCCATTTGCGGAAAAACAGCACCGCGTCCATATTGAAGCACGCTGTGCGGATAAACATTTGCGCATCGCCCGTCCATCCGTGGCGTTCGTCGCGCTGCGGGCAGTCCGTTGGAACATCCACAAAATTGCCCTTTTGTCCCCACAGTATATTGTGCTGAAGCTGGTTTACCAACTCATTGGAGCAGGCGAAGCTCCCGCTCTGCTTCATCTGCGAATGTACCACGCAGCCGGTAAAATTCTCTGGCTCGATCTTTCCGGGATAGCTGTCGATGCAGACATACCGAAAACCCTGAAATGTAAAGCTTGGCTGATAAAGCTCTTCGCCGCCGCCCTTCAGGATATACTCGATCGTCTGCTTCGCACCCTTCAGGTTAGCCGTATAAAAGTTTCCGTCTCTATCCAGCACCTCCGCATGGCGCAGGACCACACGGTCACCTGCGTTTCCCTTCACACGGAAGCGGACAAAGCCGACCATGTTTTGTCCGAAGTCCAATACCGCCTCACCAGCAGGTGTACGGAACAGCCTTGTTGGTTTCAGTTCGTCCATGATACGCGGCGGCAGCGCCTCCTGCGCAACCAGAATGTCCTTCGGATATTCCAGCTGCTTTACACCACTCCATTTTGACGCATCATACCCCGGCATATTCCAGCCCACCTGTTCCAGTCTTGCGTCATAGCGCTCTCCGTGGTATATCTCTGACATTCGGATCGGGCCTTCTCTTGACTGCCAGCTCTCATCCGAGCATATGACCTGCTCTGTTCCATCCGCCATGCGAATGTGCAGCTGCACCAGCAGTGCCCGTTTCTTTCCGTAAAACCCGCGTTCACCGCTCCATGCAATATACCCTGCATACCATCCATTTCCAAGCGTCGCACCGATCACATTCTCTCCGCTTTGCAGCAGCGGCGACACGTCATAGGTCTGATATTGCTGTCTGTGCCGGTAGCTCGTCCAGCCGGGCGTGAAAAAATCTTCGCTGACACGCTTCCCGTTGATATCCAACGAATAAAGACCAAGTGCCGTCACATAAACGCGGGCCGAGGCGATCTGCCCGTCGAGGACGAATGCTTTTCTAAGAAGTGGACTGACATCCAGCTGTAAACGCTCATCCTCTTCCGCCATGATCCAATCGGCTTTCCATTCTGCGCAGTCCATCATTCCGGTCTCCCAGAAAGCGGTTTCGCTCCAGCCGCTGCATTCGCCATGGTTATCCCTTGCGCTGACACGATAATAGTATCTGGTCCTCGGGCGCAGCTCCGGGCCTTCATAGACGCCAAGGACGGACTGATCGGAGGCTGTATCGCCTGTGTCCCACAGCGGCTCCGAAAAATCCGGATCGTTCGCTACCTGTAGGCGATAGGACGTCTGGAGCGTATTCCTCCGGTCGGAACGGAGTTTCCAGCTGATACGTGGTCGTCGCTCGTCCAGCCCAAGCGGATCTTTCCTATATTCACATGTTGTTTCAAGAATTGTAAGCATTTTTATTCCTTTCGTCGACGTCTCCCCGCAGTTCTACAGCCTGAATAAATAAAAGCCACCTCTGTAACACGGCACATTTGAAAACCGATCACGAAACTTTTCGATATCCGACCTTGTCAATCTGGAATCTTGAACTATACCATACTGCATTTGAACCAATCGCGCGAAATGCAACTTCGATTTTTGTTATGTGTCCGCGCCCGCTCCAATTGCTGATATTTGCCTCGATACGATTCCACATATCAGCATCCATCGACACAGTCTGTTCCCATACGTCATTTTCGCTGTATAACCGCAAGCGTGTCTCATATCCACTTCCGCCACTTCCGCCATAGCTGTTGATATAGTAGTAAAAATGTGTTGCTTCCGAGAGATCCAACATTTGATCATATTCAACAGCGATTGTTCTCCATTCGTTTAACGCCATATCGGGAAACAGAGCTTCCAATGCATATGCATTACTGACAGGTTTCATTGGGCTATTTGCAAAAGCAGCAACACTGTTTACTGACATAACATTCTCAGTGCCCTTCCAGCTGTGCGTTGTACCTTCAAAATCATAAAGGAGCGTGCCTTCCAGCAAGTAGCCCACATTATCGATTTGGAATCGCGAACCATACCACGCCGCAGTGCTTCCAGTAGCACGGAATGCAATTTCGATCTTGGTTATATTGTCCTTATATGGCCAAGATGCAACATCTGTACAAATGTAATTCCAGGAATCCGCCTGCATTGCTTTGATTTCCTCTTTCATATTGGAGCCGCTATACAGCCGAATTCGCGTTTCATACCCAGTTCCACTGCTTCCACCATAGCTATTGATGTGATAGTAAACACAGCCCGCTTCCGACAGATCCAACGGTTCCTCCAGCGAAATCATAATGGTTCTCCAAGCATTTGCCTCCTGCGTTGGAAACTCAGCCTCTAACGCGCAGCTTCCTTCCTGTGGTGCAAACGGCCAGTTTGCAAACGAGCGAACAGTATTGACGGTACTCACATTTTCCCCTGCGCTCCATCCCTGTACGCCATTTTCAAAAGAAAACAGGCGTCTGGCATTCAGTGTTCTATCAGAAGAAAATGTACTATCTTTCAGCATTCCAACGATGTACTGTGCATACCATCTCGTAAGGAAATCATTCGGATGATTGACATTATTCCCGGTCATGTCCGCAAAGCTTTTACGTTCCAACAATTTTCTGTGGACTTCCGTCATATTCGCTGTTGCAATGCCACTGCGCGAATCAGCAATCTCCTGCAGCTTTTCAAAATAATACGGTTGTTGGTCAAAACAAATCGTTTCTGCATTTGGGAGTGTTGTGCCAACCAAAATGAATTCTGCCGAAGGATTCGCCGCTCTAACCTGGTTGATAATTGATTGAATATTTTCTTTGAACACTTGCGGCCTGACTCCATCTCCAGCTCCGGTTCCAGCCCCATCATTCATTCCAAACGCAATAATAACCAAATCTGGATTTTGGCTGACAACTCGATTTGCCGTCTGTTCTGCGCCCCATTGCGACGCTGTCCCTCCAACGCTCTTGTTTACAAATGTGATCCGCGTGCCATAGTACTTTTCCAGCGTATCCGCTGCCAACCTACCCCAAATTGGAAGGTACGGCGGTGCATTTACAAACCCACTGCTATTTGAACCATCGGAGATGCTGTCACCGTACAGGACAATTTTCAGCGGCTCACCATTGCGAAGTTTATAGAAAAAACAGCTTTCCGGCATTTCGGACAGTTCGAAACGTCTTATTGTATAAATTGCACCGTCACCGTAATCATCAGCCGGCTCGAGCCACGATGCAGGCCACGCTTCCAGCAGTGCCGTAGCAAAACGCCGCCGCACGCATTCGCTGCGTTCTCCGCTTTGATTCTGAACCTGAAGCGAAATGGTATATATGTGGGAGCCTTTCAGCGCAACACCATCATATGTAAGGCACTGTTTCTGCGTTCTGACCCATCCGCTGTCCCACAGTTCGGCGTGTGCATCCGCAACCGTAAGCCTCATGCAGTCTGATACTGACCGCTTCCCGTCCCCTGTACGGCCCACGAGAACGTCGGTCTTGGATTATCTGTAAAATCAAGATCCTTCCAACGTCCACAGTCGATTCTCAAATCGAATGGTTGAAAGCTTAAACCCATTCCATGTACCTCTCTTACTCCTATTGAAGGCCGATTTTCCGGCAATTCTCTTCCCCTATGCGCATACACGCCGCACGGAGCAGTTCCTCTCCCTCCGGGCCGTCAATCGCAGAAAAGCAGTCATAGATTGGTTTTCTCCGTCCGTCCTCCGCCAAAAGGCCCAACAGCAATCCCTCGTTTTTTTCATCCAGATGGCTGTGGTAGATAAATGCTTCAATCTCAGATATCGCTTTGATTTTATGAAATGCCAGCACAAATGCGTCTGCCTGAAGCCGCTCACCCTCCGGCATATCACCGGAACACAGTCCCTGTTCGGACAGGATGATATGTCGGATTTTTCCCCTGTGCAGAAATTGCTTCTGCTTGAGATATGCGGCAAGTATCTCGACATTCCGGAATGTGATCTTTCCGGTGTCAAAGCTCTGTATCGCCGTTGTATCGTTCCAGAAATCCGCCCGTTTCAGATCCTCCGGGAACGGATGGTACGCAACGCCCCAGTCAAAATCGCCCTCCGCCTGGACATTTCGCTGCAAGGCGTCCAGAAAGGCTTTTCCCCTGTAGAAGTGCTTTTCATTTGGTTCCAGCAGCATATTCCAGCAATGATCGAGCGAAATATATACTCTGGCCTGCGCATAGTGCTTCCTGCCTGCATAAAAAGCACACCGAAGCGCGATCTGATATTCCGACAGGAAGGTATCCATGTCCATTTCTCCGCAATTGCAGTAAATCCACTGCGCATTCACCTCGTTGCCGATGATCCATCCGCATGCTCTGCCGTATTTTTCATCCGGTCGCATATACCGCTCAGCGAGGAATTCCATACACGCTATAAAAAGCATCAGCGGTTCCTCTGCGGTCACATGGAACGCGCTGACAATGCCGCTCGGATCGAACCGCAGATGCAGCAGCAGCGGCGTCAGCACCGGGTCGCCCCAAACGCCATGCCATTCTGCCCGCGTAAGAATGATCAGGTCAATGACTGTTCCGCCATCCGACAGCATTTTGATTCGCCCGTCCAGCTGCTCCATATACGCGCGGTTAAAATAATAGATTCTTCCCATACAGGGAAACGTGATCGCACGGTTCTCATCGGACGACTGCACAATACACGGCAGATTGACATTGAGCGCGGCATGTCCAAGTCCCAGCTCCTGCACATTTTCGAATGTCTTGACCTGTAGCCCTTTGATCGTCGAAGCAGCCGGATACGGGTAGTCCCATTCAGCGCCAGCTTCCCGCAGCTCCGCATAGCATGGCCCCGGAATGCGCAGTACCTCGCCGTCTCTTATCTCATATACAAACAATTTGCAATAGAGCAGATCGTGTTCTCCCAGCATACGGGAAAAGGATATCCGCACGCTTCCTTGTGTCAAATCCTTCTGAACGGACACCGTCGCGTATTCTTCCAGATTCGGACGCTCCGGGGTCTCATACGGCGCGCGAAATTCAACCTTGAACTGCGTATCTTCACTCATAGCCGTACCAGGGATATTGATACAGACCTGCTCCCGGTCCGCCGTGATCCTTTCGACGCGAAGGGAACTCATATTCGCCGTCTTATCTGCAATGCTCATTCCTTCACCGCCCCGATCATAATTCCCTTTACAAAATACTTCTGCACAAACGGATATGCGCACAAGACAGGCAGCGACGCCACAACGATAACGCCGTACTTGATAATCAGCGCAAGTTGAAGCTTGGCCTCGGCCGCCGCAATATCCAGCCCCGCCATATTCAGATCGATCTGATTGTTGATAAGGATCTCGCGCAGGAACAGCTGCAGCGGATACTTGGTCTGTGTTCCCATATAAACCAGCGCATCGAAATAGCTGTTCCATTTGCCAACGCCATAATAGAGCGCCATGACAGCCAGAATCGGCCCGCTGAGCGGCAGGACGATCCGGAACAGGATCTGTGCCGTGTTCGCTCCGTCCAGCTCCGCCGCCTCAAACAGTGCCTGCGGAATATTCGTCTGGAAGTATGTCCGCATAATAATGATGTAAAGAAAATGGACTGCGCTCGGAAGGACCATTGCCCAGATCGTGTCGTATATTCCCAGATTTACAACGACCATGTACGACGGGATCAGTCCGCCTGAGAAAAACATGGTAAACATGAACATCCTCGACAGCAGCTTCCCGGGGCGAAAGTCCTTGCGCGAAAGCGGATACGCCGCGCAGATCGTCATGACCAGATTGATGCACGTCCCAAGTACCGTATAGATCAGTGTATTCTTATAGCCGATCCAGATGTTCTTATACTCAAAAATTGCCTTGTACCCCTCCAGCGTAAAACCTTTAGGAAAAAGCCAAACCTTGCCCAATGTTACAGCAGCCGGATCGCTGAAGGATGCGCTCAGCACAAAAATCAGCGGCCACAAAAAAATGGCAGCCAGCACGACCATCAGCGTCACATTGACTACGTCAAACACCTTGTCCGACATGCACTGCTTCCGGAAAGAGCTCTTTGTATGATGCAGCTTCATTTACTTCTCCTCCTTACCACAGCCCTGTCGCGGTTTTCTTTTTTACAATCGTATTCGTCGTGACCAGCAGGATGATGTTGCACAGCGAATTGAAAAGCCCGACCGCCGTTGAATATCCAAAATCGCTGTCGATCAGTCCGACACGATAAACATAGGTGGACAGCACATCAGACACCGGCAGATTCAGCGAGTTCTGGAGCAGTAGGGATTTCTCCATGTCCACGCCCATAATTCCGCCCATCGCGAAGATCAGCATAATCATCGCAGTCGGCATGATTGTCGGCAGATCGATATACCAGATTCTCTGAAGCTTGGTCGCGCCGTCAATAATAGCGGCCTCATGCATCCCCCGATCAACACCGGAAAGCGCAGAAATATACATGATCGCCGAAAAACCCATACTCTGCCAGACACCAGACCACACAAACAGATGCCGGTAGTATTGCGGACTTGACAAAAACGGGATAGATTCTCCGCCGAAATGCTGGATGATCTGATTGATAATACCCGTTCCCGGAAAAAAGAAGATGGTGATCATGCCGCACAAGACCATCATGGAAATAAAGTTCGGAGCGTAGGAGACCATCTGGATAAACTTCCGAAAGCGCTTTCCCGGCAGATAGTTCAGCAGCAGCGCAAAAATAATCGGGATCGGGACGCTTACCAGAAGCGAGTAGATACTCAGCGTCAGCGTATTTTTTAAGAGTGCAGAGAATTTATAGCTGCTGAAGAAGCGCTTGAAATGGGCAAAATGGTTCCATTGACTGCCCCATATCCCCAGCCTTCCCACATAGTCCTTGAATGCGATCTGAACGCCGTACATTGGAACATAATGAAAAATGATATAATATATTACGACCGGCAGGATCATCAGATACAGAATCCAGTTTTTTCGGAAGTCCTTGCGCAGCCCTCCAGCATCCTGCTTCTGTCTTAACCGCTCCTGCGGCATTGTGTTTTGATTGCGTGTCATTTCGTTGCACCATCTTTCTTTGCCTGTGTCCGCTTTCTGCATCGGCTCACAGCCGGATTATTAAAAGGGCGCAGAGAAACAGCTCTGTTTCTCTGCGCCGGTCTATGTATCAGTCTGCGGCGTTTCGAACAGTGGTCACGATCTCGATCAGCTTCGGCAAGCCCATCTGATTCATCGTTTCCAGATAAGAATCCCAACTGGTTTCCAGATCAACGTCGCCCGTGATGACCTGTGCCTGATACTGTTTGATATACGGATCCAGATCGGCCAGAATTGTCGCTAGCTCGCTCTGCTGCTCTTCTGTAAAGTTCAGTGCAGAGAAGCTGTTCGGATTGTATTCGCGGTCGGACGGAATATCATGGTTGAATTTGTATTCTGCCGCATCGCCGGAATTTTCAAACCACAGCTCCGGCTGTACAGAGGAATCATATGCACCGCCCGTAATGCATGTCGCCGCGCGAAGCGTCGTAATGTCCGGATAGTCGCCCGTGATCCAGCCCCAGGTACCATCGTCATAGACCTCGTAGCTCTCACCTTCCACGCCCATGAATACCAGCGCACCGCCCTCCTGCGTGTAGAAGCAGTCTGCCCAGGCCATTACGAGTTCCGGGTGCTCACACTTGTCCGTAATTGCCAGTGTTCCCGGCACAACCGCAAGGGAGAACGGGAGCACATGATCTGCAAATACGGGAACGCGCACAAAGTCCGCATCTCTTTCACGTCCGACCGTCAGATAGGACGCCAGATCAAAGAAGAAACCGATGGTATCGCCGGACTGTCCAACCGCGTGGATCTGATCGCCGTTCTGGATGAAGGTATTCGGATCGAGCAGCCCCTCTGCATACAGCTTTCGCATATATGCAAGGAAATCCTTGTATCGCTCACTGGAATACAGATGCTGATACTCCCCATCGATGAGCGCCATATTGCAGCCGCCGCAGTTATTGTCAATGACGATATCAAAGTTCGGAATGAAATAGTACAGGAAATCCTGTGTGCAGGCAAACGGGATCTCGTCTGCCTCGCCGTTGCCGTTCGGGTCCTGCGTCTTAAACGCCTTCAAAACCTCATAGAATTCGTCCAACGTCGCAGGCATCTCCAGCCCGAGCTTATCCAGCCACGGCTGATTGATAAACGAATTGATCCAGCCGTTGCCGGAACGGCCGAGGAACGGAAGAGAATAAATGTTGCCGTCCGGTGCCGTAATGCGTTCTTCTGCGCCGGGGCGCTTTGCCATTTCTGCCTTCAGATTGGGGCAGTACTGGTCGATCAGATCGTTGAGCGCAATGAACACGCCCTCCGAGCCGTACTTGTTGACCTGATCCGGCGTCAGATTTGCCTTATAAAAAACATCCGGGTATTTGCCGCTGTTGAGCAGAAGATTTTTCTTTTCCTCGATCTCAACACCAAGCGCCGACTGGATATCCCACTTGACGTTGGTCTGTGCTTCGACCTCCTGCCATGCCAGGCAGTCTGGAAGCGCAACGTCTCCGTTCACGATTGCAAACATACTGAATGTTTCAGGAGTCTCGAGCGGGAAAGAGATCGTATCATTCCCCTCTGCGGGCTTGCTTTCATTCTCAGAAGCAGTCGGCGTGTTTTCACTGTTCTGATCTTCCGATACTGTCGGGGTCTGCTCGTTTTCCTTTTCTGCCGGTTCATTTGGAGTCTGTGTGCATGCCGTCATGCCGAGCAGCAGCACGGCGCACAGCAAAAGCGCGAGAATTTTTCTGGTCAACTGTTTCATGTGGTACCTCCCCTTTATTTTGCGTTTGATTTCAACGCCTGTTGCGATTTTATCTTACTCGAACAAAACCGCCATGGGAAGCGCACAAATTTTATTTCATATTGCATAAAAATTGTTTCCTGCGCAGGATCATTTCAGCGCCTGTACCACATATTCGATTCCTGCGTCATCTATTGGAAATTCGTGTATGCCCTTAAAAATACGAAACCGCAGTCCGTCCCAGCCGTCCGCGCGGATCGCTTTCAATCGTTCCAGCTCTGCCTGCGCCATATTGCACGGGAACAGCTCATCCCCATCCGCGGCGTCGATCCAAAGCCTTCTCGGGTATACTAACGCCGCAAGCTCCGCATCCTGAAAGCAATTCTGCGAATTTGCCCAGAAGCAATCCGAGAATTCGTCATGTGCCTGCGCGGTGTTGAAAAAACAAGCGCTCATTGCTGCACGAATTCTTGTATCCAACGCCGTAAGCAGCATCGTATAAAAGCCCCCGTAGGACAATCCAATCATACCGATCCTGTCCGGCTGGATCTGCGGCGCTGTCTGGAAATAGTCCAGATATTTTTGCAGGCCGTCTATTTCAATTGCTGTGATCGAGCTGCCCACACGCTTAAGCCGGTCGTCAAATGCTCTGCGGTCATACGGCCTATTGCCAAACAACTCCGCATGCCACATAAAAAGCTGCGGGCAGAACACATGCACGCCCCTGCGCAGGATTCTGCGCGTCATATCATGATAATTCGCGCTGTCAAAGAAGCTGCTGCAAAGCTCCGGCGTCCCGAAGCCGCCATGTTGAGAAATGACCAGCGGCAGCGCCTCTTCCGAGCGCCTCAAAAACAGGATTCCATACATCCAAAGCCCCGGCTGTATTTCCATCTGCATTCGATAGATATCTGTCGTTTCGTCCGAGGCAACATATTCCCTTTTCACAGTCGGCACATCTTCTCTCTTCTCTGTCAGCGGCCAACCGAGTGACTGCCGAATCTGTCTGCGAAAAGCTTCCGGCCGCTCAAGGAGCATTTTATGCAGCTGCTTCCGCAATCCGTCCGACTGCTTTTGCAGCCGTGCAAGGAGCGCTTCCAGTCCCTGATGGTAAGCCGTCCGATAGTGATTCCCGGCTCCGCTTTCCTCACGGTACTCGTTTTGTGTTTCTGTCATGTCCGTTCTCCGTCCTTTTTATTTCTAACTATTGCAACTATATTATACACCCCGTCTCTACCAAGAGTACCGCACAAAAATTATGTATGGCGTGAAGAATTGCACCATGGCAAGTGCTTGAGCTTTCATTTCTCCTTCGGTATAATATTTGCAGCGCAAAGCGTCACGTCTATCTGCATAAGGAGACATGCCATGAAATTACGCAACTCGACTTTTTTCAAATATGTCATTTCCTATGTTCTCGTTCTGTCCGTAGCTTTTGTCGGCTTTTATGCAGTAGTCCAGTTTCAGCTGGAACGGGAATACCGCTCCGTCTATCAGGACGAAACCGAGCGCAAGATACAAAATATATCCATTGTTCTGGATCAGGACCTGTCTGACATACTGGTGATGAACTATATCATTGAAAATAACACAGCTTTTATTTTCGCCCGTTACTCGGAAAGCAGCTACGATCGGTATCTGGCTGTTTCCGAACTGAAAAAGCTATCCATGACCAACGCGCTCGTCAAGGACATCCTGTATTTCGATATTCAAAATGAAGATGTCCTGTCCGCAAATACTTCCGTAGCCTGCAAGGACGGAGACTACTATTTGAAAACTGCTGCCGGTGATCTGCTCATTCCTCCGGAGCTTATTTTCGAAAAGAGCAGCGAGAACACGCTGTTTGCTCTGTCCATCGGCGAAACATCCTTCTATTTCTTCCCGGCTGCAAAAAATTCCTCAAAATTCAGAACTGTTTTCCTCCTCAATGATACGCAGCTTCATGAATGGATCAATACATACGCAACGCAGGAGATTGACGCAGTTGGCCTGCTGTCCGAGGACATTCTCGTTTTTTCAAACCACCCGGAGAGTTTTTCTTCCGTCGATGCTCCAGAGACCATGGTGCGCTCTGCATTCATCGCCGATGGCAAGGACAGTGCGCTGTATATTCAGGGTGTCGGGGCGCTTCGCCTGGCACTGATCGTTCGGGTCAATACAGGCTATTTCAGTGACTACGCCACTGCAGCATTTGAAAAATCCTATGCGGTCATGGGCATTTTCCTTGGACTTGGCATTTTGTTGGTATTTCTTTCGCTAAAAGTGACCTATCTTCCGCTCCATGCTCTGACCAAACGCATCACGAAAAAAGATTCTGTCGCCGGGAACGAGCTTTCGGAGATCGGACGCGCATTCGATGAAACGCGTAGCGAAAAGGAGTTGTTGGAAGCAAAGATTGGCTACTATAAAACCATGGTAAAGGACAGCATCCGCTTCACTTCAGCTGACTTTTCCGCGTTTTCTGATACGCAGCTCGACCGCCTGTTCAGTGAGGACTTTTATGGCACCTTGACCGTTGCAATCATTCGGTTTCAGTCTGCAAGCACGGTACTGGACTGGTCGGAGTTTCTGCCTCCAGACGGTTGGACTGTAATCGATCTGGAGGCCTGCCCAAAGCAGCGCATCATCCTGCTATGGATTCCAGTCATGCCCAACGAAGGCATTTCCTCTGCTGAATACTATTTTCAGGAATTAGCCGTGAAACTTCCCTGCTCCATTTCATATGGCGACTTCTCCTCCAACCCGTTAGAGATCGCGCGCCTCTACGATATGGCAAAACAGGCGCAGCGTTACGCCGGTTCCACACCTGTTACAAGCTATGCGTCTGTCCGGCAGCTTTGCGAGGACCAGCCCGCAGTTCAATATCCCTATCAGATCCTTGACGATCTATCAATCTGTCTGCGCCAATTGGATTTCCGAAAAGCGCGCGATGAAATAAGCAGCATCGTCTCAACCTCGGCTGCCTATCCGGTGCTATTCGTCCGGTGCATCTATATGGACATTCTCTCTTTGCTCAACACCTCCATGCATGCCTACTCCGTCCGCTATGAAGCATATGAGCCGCTGCTGAATGAGGCTCTGCGGATATGCCGCAGTATGCGGGCAGCAAACGACCAGACGGCTATCTGCCGCAGCATCCAGTCGATCCTGGACAAATTCGAGGTTGAATCCCTGAGTACCGGGCTTCAACTCCCGCAGGTCGTCGCATTCGTTGAAGAGCATTGTTTCAAAGCAGACTTCTCCCTTGCATATCTCGCCAATCATTTTCACGTCGGCCCGGTCTATATGAGTACCTTCTTTACAAAACGGATGAATACCACCCTTACAGATTATGTGTGGGAGCTGCGGCTACAGCGGGCAAAATACTTGCTGGAATCGACAGAAGAATCTATTGATAAAATATCCGCAAAAATTGGCTATGATATTCCTTCCAGCTTCCGGCGTAAATTCAAGCAGGAAACCGGCACCTCTCCCTCTGAATACCGCAGAACGCACCATGTCAATTGATCAGATCTTCTCTGCCGGATCTCTATAAGCACACGCTCCATCCGCCCTCTGTTTTTTAGGATTCCCTGAATCACCCCTGCCGTCACCGGCAGGGGCGTGACCACTGTTTGACTACTATCTCCTCCAAACCCGGAAAACCCGGTTTGCCCAGCGTTTTCAATGGTTTCCGAAATGTTCGGAGAATCTTGACTTTATCGCCGGAAATCCGTATAATGATTGAAAACACAGCATTTTATCAGGATGCGCCTGGAAACTCCGACTCTGTAGGTCGCACGTTCGAATCGTGTCGGGCGTACCATATTAACTAAACGGTATAGATGCGTCTGGCGAAAAGCCAGGCGCATCAACCGTTTCCGGGCTT
>OMAC01000725.1_pt1 | contig 18326 bp, 14 predicted proteins | sample 1644561 | NCBI WGS metagenome assembly OMAC01 (sample SAMEA103958144, study PRJEB25191) | human gut metagenome
GTTTGCTCGGTTGAACGGATTAAAGGCTTGCAGTGGCAGGCGCGTCGCCGCCTGAAAAATCTTGATTTACATAATGTTTCAACCCGTCATGGCGATGGATGGCAAGGTTGGCAGGCACGCGCGCCGTTTGACGCTATCATTGTTACGGCGGCACCGCCTGAAATTCCAACTGCGCTAATGACGCAGCTGGACGAAGGCGGGATTCTCGTCTTACCCGTAGGGGAGGAGCACCAGTATTTGAAACGGGTGCGTCGTCGGGGAGGCGAATTTATTATCGATACCGTGGAGGCCGTGCGCTTTGTCCCTTTAGTGAAGGGTGAGCTGGCTTAAAGCGTGAGGAAATACCTGGATTTTTCCTGGTTATTTTGCCGCAGGTCAGCGTATCGTGAACATCTTTTCCAGTGTTCAGTATGGTGCCTTGCACGGTAATTATGTCACTGGTTATTAACCAATTTTTCCTGGGGGATAAATGAGCGCGGGAAGCCCAAAATTCACCGTTCGCCGCATTGCGGCATTGTCACTGGTTTCGCTATGGCTGGCAGGCTGTTCTGACACTTCAAATCCACCGGCACCGGTCAGCTCCGTTAATGGCAATGCGCCCGCAAATACCAATTCTGGTATGTTGATTACGCCGCCGCCGAAAATGGGGACGACGTCTACAGCGCAGCAACCGCAAATTCAGCCGGTACAGCAGCCACAAATTCAGGCTACTCAACAACCGCAAATCCAGCCTATGCAGCCAGTAGCTCAGCAGCCGGTACAGATGGAAAACGGACGAATCGTCTACAACCGTCAGTATGGGAACATTCCGAAAGGCAGTTATAGCGGCAGTACATACACCGTGAAAAAAGGCGACACGCTTTTTTATATCGCCTGGATTACTGGCAACGATTTCCGTGACCTTGCTCAGCGCAACAATATTCAGGCACCATACGCGCTGAACGTCGGTCAGACCTTACAGGTGGGTAATGCTTCCGGTACGCCAATCACAGGCGGAAATGCCATTACCCAGGCCGACGCAGCAGAGCAAGGAGTTGTGATCAAGCCTGCACAAAATTCCACCGTTGCTGTTGCGTCGCAACCGACAATTACGTATTCTGAGTCTTCGGGTGAACAGAGTGCTAACAAAATGTTGCCGAACAACAAGCCAACTGCGACCACGGTCACAGCGCCTGTAACGGTACCAACAGCAAGCACAACCGAGCCGATTGTCAGCAGTACATCAACCAGTACGCCTATCTCCACCTGGCGCTGGCCGACTGAGGGCAAAGTGATCGAAACCTTTGGCGCTTCTGAGGGGGGCAACAAGGGGATTGATATCGCAGGCAGCAAAGGACAGGCAATTATCGCGACCGCGGATGGCCGCGTTGTTTATGCCGGTAACGCGCTGCGCGGCTACGGTAATCTGATTATCATCAAACATAATGATGATTACCTGAGTGCCTACGCCCATAACGACACAATGCTGGTCCGGGAACAACAAGAAGTGAAGGCGGGGCAAAAAATAGCAACCATGGGTAGCACCGGAACCAGTTCAACACGCTTGCATTTTGAAATTCGTTACAAGGGGAAATCCGTAAACCCGCTGCGTTATTTGCCGCAGCGATAAATCGGCGGAACCAGGCTTTTGCTTGAATGTTCCGTCAAGGGATCACGGGTAGGAGCCACCTTATGAGTCAGAATACGCTGAAAGTTCATGATTTAAATGAAGATGCGGAATTTGATGAGAACGGAGTTGAGGTTTTTGACGAAAAGGCCTTAGTAGAAGAGGAACCCAGTGATAACGATTTGGCCGAAGAGGAACTGTTATCGCAGGGAGCCACACAGCGTGTGCTGGACGCGACTCAGCTTTACCTTGGTGAGATTGGTTATTCACCACTGTTAACGGCCGAAGAAGAAGTTTATTTTGCGCGTCGCGCACTGCGTGGAGATGTTGCCTCTCGCCGCCGGATGATCGAGAGTAACTTGCGTCTGGTGGTAAAAATTGCCCGCCGTTATGGCAATCGTGGTCTGGCGTTGCTGGACCTGATCGAAGAGGGCAACCTGGGGCTGATCCGCGCGGTAGAGAAGTTTGACCCGGAACGTGGTTTCCGCTTCTCAACATACGCAACCTGGTGGATTCGCCAGACGATCGAACGGGCGATTATGAACCAAACCCGTACTATTCGTTTGCCGATTCACATCGTAAAGGAGCTGAACGTTTACCTGCGAACCGCACGTGAGTTGTCCCATAAGCTGGACCACGAACCAAGTGCGGAAGAGATCGCAGAGCAACTGGATAAGCCAGTTGATGACGTCAGCCGTATGCTTCGTCTTAACGAGCGCATTACCTCGGTAGACACCCCGCTGGGTGGTGATTCCGAAAAAGCGTTGCTGGACATCCTGGCCGATGAAAAAGAGAATGGTCCGGAAGATACCACGCAAGATGACGATATGAAGCAGAGCATCGTCAAATGGCTGTTCGAGCTGAACGCCAAACAGCGTGAAGTACTGGCACGTCGATTCGGTTTGCTGGGGTACGAAGCGGCAACACTGGAAGATGTAGGTCGTGAAATTGGCCTCACCCGTGAACGTGTTCGCCAGATTCAGGTTGAAGGCCTGCGCCGTTTGCGCGAAATCCTGCAAACGCAGGGGCTGAATATCGAAGCGCTGTTCCGTGAGTAAGTAAGCATCTGTCAGAAAGGCCAGTCTCAAGCGAGGCTGGCTTTTTTTCTTTTGGTACATGGTACATGTTGAACTGTTATCGGGTACAGCGTTAAAACTTTATCTGACTGACCAGGGGACGGCACTTTTTAGATGTAGAAGACCGGATAGACGCGTCAGCGTCACATTTGGCAATCATCATTTTAAGCGCACAGTAATTGTCGCCACGCGTTCACCATATTTCACGGCTGTATCCAGATCGCCCGTAGGGATTTGGTCTGCACCCGCATCGGCTGGAGATTGCACCAGCAAACCGACTGAACCGCCCAGATTGTTTACATCTTCCCTGGTTGACGCAAGCACATTGGCAGGAGCCTGACCTAAACTCACCCACAGACCGCCATGCTGTGAAGCCAGCGTTTGCAGATAGATCAGCGTAACTTGTTTATCGCCATTCAGGCTGGCGCTGTTGGTGAAACCCCCGAAGACTTTATCCTGCCATTTACGTGTAAACCACGCTTTGGAACTGGCATCAGCAAATTTCTTGAATTGCCATGGCGCACCGCCCATATAGGTGGGAGCACCGAAGATAATGGCATCGGCTGCGTCCAGTTTTTCCCACTCCTGCTCAGTGATATTTCCTTCGTTATCAATCGAAATTAAATCTGCATGGGCGCCTTGTGCCACTTTTTCAGCAACCAGTTTAGTGTGACCATATCCTGAATAATAAACCACAGCTATGTTTTGCATATAAATATCCTTTTTACTAATGAATGATTTTTTGAGGCAGGTTTTAAAGATGTGGAGTATTATGCCTTGCAGATATTATTTAAACCATCAAATGATGAACATATTTTTTGAATGAGATAAACATAATATTCGAAGAAAAATGAATCTCGTAACGTAGTAATATCTAAAATAACAGTCTGTTCAGAGATGCTATAAATCAACAACACATTAATAAAGGACTACGTATGCAAGGCATTAAAATATATACAATTCTAGCCTCTTCTCTTATATCTGGTAGTATTTTTGCTCAAACGGAAATTTCGACTGCAAATTCGTCTACAGTTAATGCAAGTTATGTTGAACCTTCAGCGGAAAAAATAATATCGCCAAGCGATAAACTCAATAACCTTTTTGAAAGAAATATGTCTCAGCCTTATATTTTACAAAAAATTGGCGAGAGAACTTATTATGTTCAACGCTATTTTTATTCCACTACGTTTTATGTCGGAGACAAAGGGGTTTTGCTGTTTGATGCTCCGGAGGGTCGCGGTAAATATTTATTACAGGCAATTCGTGATGTGACTCCATTACCCGTAACAGCGCTGGTTTATTCTCATTACCATGTGGATCACATTGGCGATAGTCCATTTTGGAACGATGAGGCGAAGAAAGAAGGCGTGAATCTGCGTATTATTGCCAGTAAAGCCACTGCTGAAAAAATGCAATTTATGAACAGTCGCTTACCCGTCGCCACTCAGGTTTTAAGTAAAAAAGATGACCAGTTTAAATTTGAAAAGCAGACCATTGAATTACACCGATTTGTTAAAGCAGGACATACCGACGACCATTCTGTATGGTTGCTAAAACAGGAAAAAGTAGCTCACAGCCCGGATCTCCTGAATCCTGACCAACTGCCGATGATGGGCTTCGCCGTATCGGATACGTTGGTTTACCATGACAGTAATTTGCGTCAGGTTGAAATGCTTGACTGGAAATATTTTATTGGCGGGCATGGTAATATTGGTTCACACGATGATTTTAAATTTCAACGCCAGTTTCTTAATGATCTTCGGGATACGACAATTAAAGTCAGAAAAGAAGAAAGTTTTGGTAAATTTATGAATAAAACGGCAAATAATCATGCTGATTTTGCGCGAGCCCAGCGCGAAGCAATTATTAAGAAAGTAACTGAAGTATTACGTCCGAAATATGGCCATGTGTATGGCTACGACGCATCTATGCCTGCTAATATCGAAATGGCAATAAGATTGGTCGGTTCTTATTACTAAGATAAAATCAACTTGCAAGAGACTGTAATTATATTGCAAAGTGAAAATTAACCTCGGTAGCGAGATATTACCGAGGTTAATATTGGCATACATTACACCCTTATCAGGCACTTAAACGATACATCATATCTTATCTGGATTATTAGATGACGAGCCATACGCACCAGGTAATTAAGAATCCGGTAAAACCGAGAATGGTCGTTAACACTGTCCAGGTTTTCAGACCGTCTGCTACCGACAACCCCAGATATTTGGTCACAATCCAGAACCCTGAGTCATTAATATGTGACGCGCCAAGCCCACCAAAGCAGGCTGCCAGCGTCACCAATACGCACTGAATCGGATTTAATCCCATCACCGCTTCTGAGAGTAACCCGCCGGTTGTCAGGATTGCTACGGTTGCTGACCCCTGCGATGCACGCAGCGCCAGTGAAATAATAAATGCGGCTGGTAACAGAGGCAGGTCAATCATTTGTAACATGTTGGCAAGGGCTTTACCGACGCCCGATTCCACCAGCACTTTGCCAAATACCCCTCCAGCACCAGTAACCAAAATCACTACCGCCGCAGTGGGAAGGGCAGAGCCCATAATGTCGCTGGTGTGTTGTAAGCTCCAGCCGCGACGTAAAGCCAATAACCAGAATGCCAGCACCAGCGCAATCATTAGAGCTACCATTGGTGAGCCTATCAACTGTAGCGTACCAAGCAGGGGATGCGAAGGCGGCATCAGTGTTGCAGAAACCGTACCCGCCATGATAATCGCGATAGGAATAACAATTAGCGAGGTGACCAGCGCGACGCCCGGTGGATTTATTTTATCGCTTAATTTTGTCGCGCCTTCCTCACTGGCCGGAGCCAGTTGCATCTGTTCCAGTACCTCGACCGACATCGCATATTGGCGCTTATTGATTATTTTCGCTGCAAAGTAGCCAACAATCCCTACGGGAATAGAAATCGCAATACCGATGATGGTTAGCCAGCCGATGTCTGCGTGGAGTAACCCCGCTGCGGCGACAGGGCCTGGATGCGGCGGTACCGCCACGTGAACAGTGAGCATGATCCCAGCGACAGGCAGGCCAAATTTGAGTGGTGATATTTTGGCAACCTTGGCAAAACCGTAAATGATTGGCGCAAGAATAATAAAGCCGACATCAAAGAAGACGGGAATACCGAGGAAGAACGCTGCCAGAGTCAGCGCAGCGATAGTTCGTTTGTCACCTAACTTGCGACTGAAATAATTAGCCAGTGACTCTGCACCACCAGAGTGTTCGATCATACGCCCCAGCATAGCGCCCAGACCAATAATAATAGTGACGGAACCAAGCACACCGCCCATCCCGGCAAACATGGTGGGCAGCATGAATACCAGAGCCAGCGGGCCTGCAATGGTGCCCGTAGAGGTCTGGTCCCGGCAGACGATCCCCGTCAGGCCGCCCAACAGCAGCATCGTTATGCTGCCTGCCGTGCACACCAGCAGGAATACCGGAAGCTGCGCCGGGCCGAAGCCCGTCAGAAAAAACAACACCGTGTCCACCAGCAGAGTGCCTGCCAGCACCGCCAGCGTTTTCGCGGCCAGAAACTCCCCGCCCGTCACATTGCACAGCATCAGCGTGCGCATGGTGTTCTTTTCCTTTTCCTCGGCGATCATCATGCCCAGCACGGAAAGCGGCGTCAGGCACAGGTTCATCATCACGCCCAGCATCAGGAGATAAGCGGGCGACATGCCAAGATCTACGAACTGATAGATAACGATAAAGATCAGCGGCAGCGCCAGCATCAGGAGGACGTTGGGATTTTTGAACATATCCACAATGTCCTTTACAAACAGCGTGCGCAAAACACGCAGATGCTTTTTCATACCAAATTCCTCCCCGTCACCTGCAAAAATATTTCTTCAAGGTCCGGCTCTTCCGAATGCACGGACGCAATGCCCCGTCCGGAAAGGTCCGCCAGCAGCGCCCCAATCGCCTCTGGATTCCTGGCACACTCCAGCGCCTCACCGTCCTCCAGCAATACGCGCACCCTGTCTTTGGCATACTTCAGCTTCAGTTGTGCGGGCACGCCTGTCTCGGCAATACGCCCCTCGTTCAAAAAAGCCACGCGGGCGCACAAACGGTCCGCCTCCTCCATGTTGTGCGTGGTGAGGAAGATCGTCGTGCCGCCGTCGTTCATTTCCCGCAGCAGGCGGTGGATGGCCGCCGTGGTGGCGGGGTCCAGCGCAGCGGTGGGCTCGTCCAGAAACAGCAGCCGGGGCCGGTGCAGCACGGCCATGGCTAAAATCAGCCTCTGGCGCATACCCTTGGAGAGTTTTTTTGCCACGCGCTTGCCCGCGTCGGCCAGGCCCACTTTTTCCAGCACTTCCCCGATGCGGGAGGCGGGCAGGCCGCGCAGGTCTGCAAAAAGCTTCATATTTTCATAGATGCTCATACGCTCGTACACGCCGCTGTTGTCGGACAAAATGCCGATCTGCTCATAAGCCGCGCTGTCAAGGCGGGCAATGGGCGCGCCGAATACGGCAATCTCTCCCGCGCCGGGCCGGAGCTGACGTGTGAGAAGCTTGATGGTAGTGGTTTTTCCCGCGCCCGAAGGCCCAAGAAAACCAAAAATCTCCCCTTCCTTCACGGCAAAGCTCAGGCCGTCCAGCGCCCGGGTACTGCCGAAGGAAAGGGATACGTTCTGCATGGATAGAATGTCCATTGGCGGTTCGCTCCTTTCGGTGAATGATATCATTTTACCGAAAAAAAAGCAGTCTTGCTACAAAAATGCCGTGAAGGGAGCATCCCAAACGGCGAACGGAGCATTACGGGGCATGAACGGAGCAGAAACCATTGCCGTTTTCCGCCGCCGCCCTTTTATTTCCGGCGCGAAAATTCCTCCAAAGGCCCATAAAGCAGATACGGGCATCCGTATCGAAACGATAAGCTGCACCATCCCCGCCGCATACGCCGCCCGGGCAGGCACAGCTTTTATTTTCTCCCGCCATACGCGGCTTCTTTGTCAAAACCGGTACTGCCGCCGCATGGCATCAATGCGGCCCTTGCTGAGCGGCACACCGGATTCCGGCCCGTTCTCCAGCCGCAGCGCGTAGCTGTTGCGCGTCCAGCGCACCACCTCCTGTACCTTCTGCATGTTCACAAGGTAGGAGCGGTGGCAGCGAAAAAAGCCGTAGCGTTCCAGCCGGACAGACAGCTCCTCCAGCGTGAGCGCGCAGGCGTATTCTTCGCCCCGGACGCTGAGCGCCGTGCGGCCGGACGCGCTTTCGGCAAAGTCGATGTCCGAGGGATTGAACAGCAGCAATGTCTCCCCGGCTTTGGCCGGGATCTTTTCCACCGCTGTGCCCTGCGCCGCGCTTTCCTCGGCGGCCTCAAGCCTTTCCAATCCGTTCCCGTCCAAATGGTAGCGCTCGCCCGGCAGCAGATAGACCGTGCGCGTGGAAGCCGTGGCCGCGATGCAGCACCGGCCTGTGGACGGCACGCCGTCCATCCATTCCAGAATACGCCTGCATCCTTCCGCGTCCTGCCCGGCCAGCGGTTCTTCGATGTAAAACACCTCGGGAGCGCGGACGATCTCCCGCGCGATGGAAAGCCGCCTGCGCTGGGCCGGCGTCAAACGGCGCAGCGGTGTGCGCCGCGCGTCCTCCAGCCCCATGGCGGCCAGCGCGGCGCCCGCCATCCGCTCGAACAGACGCAGGTAAGCGGCCGTATCCATTCTGTCGTAAAAGCCTTCGTCCGCACGCACGAAGCCAACGCTGCGCCCGCTTCGGGCCAGCTCCGCGCGCAAAGGCGCGCAAAGCTCCGGCGCACACTCGAAGTTCACGGCACAGCCGCCGCCTTTCAGCAGCAGTTCCCGGGCTGCGTGCGGCAGCGCCGCACTGCTTTCCATGTCAGCTTTCCTCCCCGATCCGTTCCAAAAACGCTTTGCCGTAGGCGTCGGCCTTTTTGCCGCCCACGCCCGGCACCTTCAAAAATTCAGCCATCGTGCGCGGCTTTTGGGCGCTCATGGCGCGCAGCGTCGCGTCGGTGAAAATAACGAACGCAGGCACGCCCGCGCGCTTTGCGAATTTCAAACGCAGTTCCTTCAGGCGCTCGAACAGCGCCATATCCGCGGGCAATGCCGCCGTGCTCTCGTGGGCGCGGGGTGCCTCCCTGGCCACGCGCAGCGTGACGGTGCCGCCGTATTCCAGAAATTCCAGCGCGGGCGCCCCCAGTGAAAGCGTGGGATACTGCCCCGCTGCCTGTTCCAGATAACCCGCGGCCGTAAGGTGGTTGAAGATCGCGCGCAGCCGCGCGGCGGACACACTGCGCAGGCGGCCATAGCCGTCGGCACGCTCCAGCCGGTGGCGCAGCACGCGCTCGCTCTCGCTGCCGCGCAGTGCGTCGATGACAGTGGCCGCGCCCAGCGGGTAGCGCAGGTCCCTCAGGAACAGGAAGATGATGCGGGCCTCGCCGCTCACGTCCACCTTTTCCGTCTGTGTGCTGCACACCGAGCAGTTGTCGCAGTGTTCGGGCGCGTTCTCGCCGAAATAGCGCAGCAGATACGCCCGCAGGCAGCTGCCGGAATGGCAGTAAAATGTCATACGGCGCAGCCGTTCCTCGTCCTTCTCCCGTACCAGGCGGCGCGTTTCCTCGTCCAGCGCGTCGTTTTCATCGTCCTTTTCAATAAAAAACCGGTTCGTCACCACATCCTTGCCGCCATACAGCAAAATGCAGTCCGCCGGCTGGCCGTCGCGGCCCGCGCGCCCGGCCTCCTGGTAATAGCTCTCGATGTTTTTTGGCATGTTGTAATGCAGCACAAAGCTGACATTGGATTTGTCGATGCCCATGCCGAAAGCGTTCGTCGCCACCATCACCCGCGCTTCGTCATACAAAAACGCGTCCTGGTTGCGCTGGCGCTCGTCCGCCGAAAGGCCCGCGTGATAACGCGTGGCCGCGTAACCGTCGGCCCGCAGCTTTTCGCACACTTCTTCCACGGTCTTGCGCGTCAGGCAGTACACAATGCCCGAAGCGCCCGTGTGGGCCGCCAGATACCGTGTGACGGCCGCGTATTTGTCCCGCGGCTCCTCTACACCAAAATACAAATTCGGCCTGTCGAAGCCCGTCACCACGGTTACAGGGTCCGCGAGGCCCAGCAGGCGCACGATATCCTCCCGCACCTCGCCCGTGGCCGTGGCCGTAAACGCCCCTACCACGGGGCGGCGGGGCAGCGTTTCCAGAAAGCGGGCGATATCCAGATACCCGGGGCGGAAATCCTGCCCCCACTGAGACACGCAGTGGGCCTCGTCCACACACACCATGCTGATGTTCATGCCCTGCGCAAAATTCTGAAAGCGCGGCGTGAACAGCCGCTCGGGCGCGACGTAGATGATTTTATACACACCTTCCATGGCGTTGGCTATGGCCTTCGCCGTCTGCCCCTCCGTCAGGGAAGAGTTCAGGTATGCAGCGCGCACGCCGCTTTGCACCAGCGCGTTCACCTGGTCCTTCATCAGGCTGATGAGCGGCGACACCACCAGCGTGATGCCCGGCAGCAGCAGCGCGGGCAACTGGTAGCACATGGATTTGCCCGCGCCCGTGGGCATGATGCCCATGACGTCGCGCCCCTGCAAAAGCGCGTCGATGAGCTGCTCCTGCCCGGGGCGAAAACCCTCGTAGCCGAAAACAGATTTGAGCAACGCGCGTTTTTCACTCACCGGTTGTGCTTCCATTCCAAAAATTCCTCGTAAGTGCCCGTGCGGTCCAGACAGCCCGGCTCGCCCAGCGGCAGCTCGATGATGCGGTTCGCGATCTCATCGATGAACTGGTGGTCATGGGACGAGAAAAGCAGGTTGCCGGGAAAGCGCGCCAGGCCGTCGGCCAGCGCCTGGATGCTCTCCAGGTCCAGATGGTTGGTGGGCTGGTCCAGCAGCAGCACATTGGCGTGGGTCATCATCATACGGCTGAGCATACAGCGTACCTTTTCGCCGCCGGACAGCACCTTTGCGGGCTTGTATACCTCGTCGCCGGAAAACAGCATCCGGCCCAGAAAACCGCGCAGATATGTTTCGGTGGTGTCCTCGCTGTACTGGCGCAGCCAACAGATAAGGTCCTCGTCAAAGCCCTCGAAAAAAGCGGAATTGTCTTGGGGAAAATAGCTCTGGCTCGTGGAAACGCCCCACTTGAAGCTGCCCGCGTCCGGCTCCATCTCGCCTGTCAGGATCTTGAACAGCGCGGTCTGGCCCGCCTCGTTTTCGCCCACGAGGGCGATTTTGTCGCCCTTGTTGGCGATAAAGCTGACATTGTCCAGCACCTTCACGCCGTCCACCGTCTTGGTGATGCCCTCCACAAACAGGATGTCCTTTCCGGCCTCCCGCTCCGGCTCAAAGCCCACATAAGGGTATTTGCGGCTGGAGGCGGGCATCTCCTCCAGCGTAATGGAATCCAGTATCTTCTTGCGGCTTGTGGCCTGCTTGGATTTGGATTTGTTTGCGGAAAAGCGCTGGATAAAGTTTTGCAGATCGCGGATCTTTTCCTCTTTTTTCTTATTCTGGTTGCGGATGAGCTGCTGCATCAGCTGGCTGGATTCGTACCAAAAATCGTAGTTGCCCGCATACATCTGCACCTTGTTGTAATCGATATCCACGATATGGGTGCAAACCGCATTCAAAAAGTGGCGGTCATGGCTGACGACGATGATGGTGCCGGGATAATCCATCAAAAATTCTTCCAGCCAGTCGATGGATTCAATGTCCAGGCCGTTGGTGGGCTCGTCCAGCAGCACGATGGACGGCCGGCCGAACAGAGCCTGCGCCAGCAGTACCTTCACCTTCTGGCGGCCGTCCAGCGCCGACATGGGCGCGGTATGCAGGGCCATCGGAATGCCCAAACCGTTCAAAAGCTGGTCCGCCTCCGTTTCGGCCTCCCAGCCGTTCATCTCGGCAAATTCACCCTCCAACTCAGCGGCTTTTTCACCGTCCGCGTCGGTAAAGTCCTCTTTCGCATACAGCGCTTCTTTTTCTTTCATAATGTCATACAGGCGGCGGTTGCCCATGATGACGGTGTCCATAACATTGTACGCGTCGTATTTGAAATGGTCCTGCTCCAGAACGCTCATCCGGTCGTCTGCGCCCATAGTCACCGAGCCGGTGGTAGGCTCCAGCGCGCCGGAAAGGATGCGCAGCAGCGTGGACTTTCCGGCGCCGTTCGCGCCGATGATGCCATAGCAGTTGCCGGCCGCAAATTTCAGATCGACGTGTTTATACAGCGTGCTGCCCGCGAACTGCAGGCTGACGTCGGTTACAGTTAACATAAAATTCTCCTTTTCCCGGGCCGCACCGCACAATCCGCGGCTGACGCCTTAAACTCCGTCCCGCCTGCAGCTTTTCCGTCCTGTTTCGCAAAAGCCCTCGCCAAAACACAACGTGCGGCGGTTTCGCCCACGGGCGAAATCGCGCTGAATGGAGCCGCCTGCGCCGAAGGCACAAGCTGTGAGCCTTGTTTCATGTGACGAAAAAATTTTTGTACGGTCCGGCGTTTTGGAATGCTACAGTGCCGCCCTTTTACAAAACGCTATCTTGTTTACCATACCATGCCCGGCACGCTTTGTAAATACCTTTATACTTTATTATTATGGACACACGGCGCTTGACGGATGCCGCCGCCATGCCGTACAATGGATGCTGTACCCCCGCTGCGGCAGCGCCCCGCGCCCCGGGCGGGTTCAGAAAGGAGCGCCGCTTTATGCCGCTGATCATTCCACAGACCCTGCCCGCCTACAAGGCGCTCGAGGAAGAAAACGTGTTCGTCATGCACCGGGCCCGCGCCATGACGCAGGACATCCGCCCGCTGCGCATCCTGCTGGTAAATCTGATGCCGACGAAAATCGCCACCGAAACACAGATCGCCCGCATGCTGGCCAACAGCCCCCTGCAGGTGGAGCTGACGCTGCTGCACATGGATTCCCACGAGAGCACGCATGTGCCCGGAGCGCATCTGGAGGCGTTTTACAAAACCTTCGACGAGATCAAAACCGAGCGCTTCGACGGCATGATCGTTACCGGCGCGCCCGTGGAAATGCTGGCCTACGAGGAAGTAGATTACTGGCCCGAGCTTTGCGCCATTTTTGAATACAGCAAAACGCACGTGTACAGCACGGTGCACATCTGCTGGGGCGCGCAGGCTGCGCTGTATTACCATTACGGCATCCACAAGCGCGTACTGCCGCAAAAAGTGTTCGGCATTTTCGCCCACCGGGTGACACGCCCGAAAAACCCGCTGGTGCGCGGCTTTGACGAAGTGTTCTACGCTCCCCATTCCCGCCATACCGAGCTTTGCCGCGAGGAGGTGGACGCCTGCCCTGCGCTGCGTGTGCTGGCCGAAAGCGGCAGGGCCGGGCTGCATATCCTCGCCACGGATTCCGGCCGCCAGATCTTTGTGTGCGGCCATATGGAATACGACCGCGACACCCTGCGCCTGGAGTACGAGCGCGACGTTAAAAGAGGCCTTCCCATCGCCGTACCGGAGAATTATTTTGAGGATGACGACCCTGCCAAGGGCGTTGTTTTCCGCTGGCGCAGCCACGCCAACCTGTTTTTTTCGAACTGGCTGAATTATTACGTCTATCAGGAAACGCCTTACGATTTGGAGAAGCTGTGAAATGGAAGCAAAGACAGTAAAAAGCAATATGACGGATATGACGCAGGGCAGCCCAGCCAGACTGATCCTGTTTTTCGCGCTGCCGCTGCTGGTGGGCAACATGTTCCAGCAGCTTTACAATATGGTGGACAGCATCGTAGTGGGCCGCTTTGTGGGCAGCACGGCGCTGGCCGCCGTGGGTACGGCGTTTCCTGTGGTGTTCCTGCTGTCCAGTATGTTTATGGGGCTGGGCATCGGAGCCATGGTCATGGTGAGCCAGTTCTACGGTGCGGGCGACGCCGAACGCCTGAAGGCCACCATCGACACTGTCTATACCGCGCTCATCGTCGGCATCGTGCCGCTCTCCATCGTGGGCATCCTTGTCAGCCGCCCCATCATCGCGCTGCTGGCGGTCCCGGCCGACACCGCGGACCAGTGCTGGATCTACATGGTCATCGTGCTGGGCGGGCTGATCGGCAGCCTGGGGTATAATGCCAACTCCGGCATCCTTCAGGGCCTGGGCGACAGCAAAACGCCGCTGCTGTTCCTTGTCATAGCGTGCATCATCAACATCGTACTGGACCTTCTGTTCGTGGTGGTATTCCACTGGGGGGTAGCGGGCGTGGCCATTGCCACCATCATTGCACAGGCGTTCAGCTGGATATTCGGCATTTTCTACATCAACAAAAAATATCCCCAGATCCACATCCATCCGTTCTGCTTCAAGTTCGACAAAGCGCTTTTCGGCCAGATCGTCAAGCTGGGCGTGCCCGCCGGCGTCCAGCAGGCGCTGTTCAGCTTCGGCGTCATGGCCATGCAGCGGCTCATCAACAGCTACGGTTCGGCGTTTATGGCGGGCTTCAACGGCGCCAACAAGCTGGATACCTTTGCCTTTATGCCCATCCAGAGCTTTGCCACCGCAGCCACCACGTTCGTTGGGCAAAACATCGGCGCCAACAGGCCCGAGCGCGTGCACAAGGGCACTGTTGCCACGCTGTGGATGAGCTGCGGCTTCAGCGTGCTGGTGGCCGCGCTGCTGCTGCCTACGGGACGCTTCTGCATGCGTCTGTTCTCCACCGAACCCGCCGTCATTGAAAGCGGATTTGCGTACCTGGCGCGCATTCTGCCGTTCTACTGGATGCTGGCCATTATGTTCGTGCTGTCCAGCATCATGCGGGGCGCGGGCGAGATGATGGTGCCTATGATCTCCAGCCTTGCGGCGCTGTGGCTGGCCCGTGTGCCCGCGGCCTATCTGCTGGCGCATTTTTTCGGGCCGATGAACATCCATTTCTGCTACGCCATCGGCTGGGCGCTGGGGCTGGCCATCTGCGTGCCGTACTATTTCTCCGGCCGCTGGAAAGAAAAAAGCATTGTCGTGCGCGCGGCCGGCGGAAGCTGAATACAAAAAAGCGCCTTGAACGGGACCTTCAAAAGTCCTGTTCAGGGCGCGCTTTTTTACTGCTGCTATTTTCGACGGTCTGCCCGGACAAAAGGCGGCTCAACGCGCGGCTCCACCAGAAGCCTGTATTTTTCGGGACGGCGGTATGCGTTGCCGTGCGCCTCGCATTCGCGGTAGGCGCGAAGCCGCGCCAAATCAAGTGCGGCAAGATAAATTCCTTCCTCTTTATCCGCTTGCAGGATACAGGTATCCCGCGAGCCCTCCAATTCGGGAAGATATGCTACGCCGTCAAAAGCGCTGGAGCCGCCGTTGCAATCCGGAACAGATGCCGGATAATTGCAGGTTGCGACCGCCAGCATGTTTTCAAAGGCCCTTCCCCGCAGCTGGGAAAGGCGGTTGATTTCCATAGGACAGGCATTGGGAACCAAAATGAGCTCTGCCCCTTTCAGCATCAGGACCCGTGCGCTCTCCGGGAATTCCCTGTCGTAGCAGATCATTGCCCCTACTTTTACTTCACCGCAGGCGGTATCCAAAGCGCAAACGTAAAAATCCTCACCGGGTGTCAGCTCCCGCTCCACATCAAAATCACAGGTATGCACTTTGGCGTAAACGAGCTTTCTCTCTCCGAACCTGTCAAAAAGAACAAGCGTATTGCGCGGGCCTCCCGCATATTCTTCCAGCAGCGTGACGCCGATGGCCATTTCCAGCTCCCCGGCAAGCCGCTGGAAGGAACGGACAAAGCTGCCGCTGGACGGAACAGCCTCAGCCTTCCACTCCTCCGCGGGCCGTCCGTAAATATTGTATCCGTTGCTCCACATTTCGGGGAACAAAGCGATATCCGCCCCCATCTTCTTCGCTTTCCGACAGGCACGGATTCCCTTTTCCAGATTCTCTTCCAAGCCGCCGCAGGGCGCTATCTGCAATAAGGCAATTTTCAAAGGCCGCATATATGCCTCTCCCCCTTTACCGCCCGCACAGCGTGCGAACGCGTTCCGCACACAGCAGCATTCCGGCCACGCCCGCCAGCAGGAACGCCGGCAGCAGACCGATGCCCAGCCGTGCGGCCAGCACGCCGAACAGAGCGGGCACAAATGTGGTGCCCACATATGCGCATGCCATCTGCAGGCCAATGACCGCCTGGGAACGCTCCGCCCCAAAGCGGTAAGGCGTTTCATGGATCATACTCGGGTACACGGGCGCAAAGCCCAGCCCAAGCACGGCCATTGCCGCCACGCCGAACCCGGCAGGCAGCGGCAGCATCAGCAGTACGGCGCCCCCGGCGCTGACGAGCTGGCCCAGCCGGATGAGCGCCGCGCTTTTCATACGCATACTGGCAAACCCGGAAAGGAACCGTCCCAAAGTGATGCCCAAAAAGTACAGCGACACGCCCCGGGCCGCCGCCTCTGCTGAAAGCCCCCGTGCTTCCACCAGGTAGCTGGCGCCCCAAAGGCCCGCGGCCGCCTCGATGGCACAATAGAAAAAGAATGTCGCCAGCGCGCCTTTCACACCCGGAATGTTCAGCGTGCTTTGTTTTTTGCCCGCCTGCTTCGCGGCCGCGGCCTCGGCCCGCAGAGCCGCCCGGTCCTCATATCTGTCCCACATGGGCAGCGTGACGGCCAGCACCGCCACCAGACAGAACTGGATGGCACACACCGCGCCGTAACCGCCGCGCCAGCCATGCTTCCCGCCCAGGAACAGCGATAGGATAACAGGCCCCAGTGTAGCTCCCACGCCCCAAAAGCAGTGCAGCCAGCTCATGTGGCGCGCCTCGTAGTGCAGCGCCACAAAGTTGTTCAGCCCCGCGTCCACCGCGCCCGCGCCCAGGCCCATTGGCACCGCCGCCAGCGCAAGCCACCAGAAGCCCGGCGCAAGCGCATAGCCCAGCAGTGCGCAGGCCGTCATTGTCACACTTACCAGCGTTACACGGCCGGTGCCGAAGCGGTGCAGCATCCTGTCCGCCGAAAGGCTGGCCACCACCGTGCCGCCCGCCACGATCATTGAAAGCACGCCCGCACTGTCCAGCGGTACGCCCAGCGCGGGCTGCATAGCGGGCCACGCCGCGCCCAGCAGCGAATCCGGCAAGCCCAGGCTGATGAATGCCGCGTAGATCATACAAAGAAAAAACGTCGCCATAGATCCGGTCCCTTCTGCCCCATCGGGGCGATGTCCTGTGCATGCGCCGGGCTAAGCCTACGGCGCGGTTTAAAACTCCGCAAGCTCCGTAAATGCACTGTCCTCCGCTTCGGTGACGCTCCCATAGATGCACCGGGTCCTGCAGCCCACACGCAGATAATGGCGCAAAACGGTCTTTGCCGTGAAAGGCATCTCCCGTTTCAGCACGCTGTCATACGGCACCCACTCCAGCCTGCCCTCATCACATGTGCCTCTCACTGCGGCGCCGGGCTTCAGCCCTGCAAAAAAATAGTAATTCTGCCGGATCTCCCCGTTTTTCATGCGCAGCGTGATATACCGCAGACGCAGCTCCTCCAGGCTTTCCTCCGTAAGGCCGGTCTCTTCCCGCAGCTCCCGCAGAGCACAGGCCCGAGGGTCGTTCAATTCGGCCTGCTCAAAATGGCCGCCTACGCCGCACCAGGACGGCGCTACCACGCGGGAGCCGACCCGGTACAGCATCAGCAGTTTCCCCTCCCGGAAAAGGTATACCGCAGTCATATTCCGCAGCTTCTCAGCCATGGCGTTTCCCTCCGTCCGGCGCACTGCTGCACGCCAATGTTTCCAGTATAAAACGGGCCGCCCGTTTTTTCAAGCCGGACAGCCTGTTTCATCTTGGAAAAAAAACGCTTTTTCGCCAAGGTGCTTCCGAACAGGCGTTTGGCCCCGTTCGCCGCGCACGGCGGTCTTCGCCGCAGCTTCGCTTTAAACGCCCCGCGCCAGCCCGCGGGGCGCCGCAGCGTTGTTTGGAATGAAAAAGGGGACGGCTGAGCGCTAAGGGCCGCATCCCCTTTCGGCGCGGTTGTCCGCAAGGGGACTTTGCACGCTTCTATACGCGCCTGCGGGCGCAGTTTCCCCTTTGGCCGCATCCGCCCCATGGCCTGCACTTTGCTTCGCAAGGCTGCATGGCTTTGCCGCCGCCAGCTTTTTCTCCGGAAGCTCTTTTACCTTTTCACTTTTTTCGGCATTCCGACAGGCCGCCCGTTTCTTTATCGCCTCGGCAAAAACGGAATGCCGCAGCGCTTCACGCCGCCCCCAGGCTCAGCAGCCACCGCAGCGCGGGACAGAGTCCCGGACAATTCGCCGTCAGATACGCCGCCACATCCTGCATCTTCGTCGCTTCGGTGATAACCAGGCCCGCATCTGCATTCGCCCCCACAGAGACAGGCGCCGCAGCTGCGCCGCCCACGGCCACCCGGGAAGCAACGGCCGCGCCACCCATGGCGTACATACCAATGGCACAGCCGCCTGCCGCCACCAGCCCCACGGCCACGCCGCCCACAGCGAACCCGCCCAGCGCAAGGCCACCCAGGCTCAGCAGGCCCACACCGATGCCGCAGAAGCTTACAACGCCCACGCCAAATCCCCCCAGCGCAACGATGCCCGTGGCAATATTGCCGATGGCGATGACGCCTTTTGCACGCCGCAGGCCATAGCCGCAGTTGATGTGCACCAGTGGGAGGCCGAACAGTGTGTGTTTGCTTTTGT
>OMAC01000761.1_pt1 | contig 17162 bp, 17 predicted proteins | sample 1644561 | NCBI WGS metagenome assembly OMAC01 (sample SAMEA103958144, study PRJEB25191) | human gut metagenome
ACGCTGGGCGGCAGAACTCCGAAGCGACTTCCTCCCGGCCCTCACGGAAGCTCACACCTACCGCTCCCTCTCTTTGCATAGCGTCCGGAAGTACTACTCTTCATCACTGTTTTTTCAATATGAGGTTATTTTACTGTATCTTCCGACGGAAGTCAAGTCTATTTGGCATCGACGGAATCGGAAAAAAATAAAAACCCCGATAAAATCGGGGTTTTTTCAGGCTACATCTTTTTTGTAGTCTCTCGATGCAAAGGACGGTTAAAATCGATATTTTTGTTTTTGGTGCAGAAGGTGCCGCAGCTTATAAAACAGGGCCGGTCTGCTCAATGCCAGCTTCCTGTGCTGGGGCAATATTCAACTCAGGCAGATCGTTCAGATAGCGTTCCACATTCCGGTAATGCACTCCATTTTCCAATGCGACATCCTCGCCGCGGTACAGAACATATCGCCCTCGGATCGGGCCAAACCGCTGTTCGGTCTTATCACATTTTTCCTGGTCAAGCAGATGCCGGTATTGTGCCGGGACCTGTTTGCCACTGTGCTTGATCTCGAAAATCTCGCAGCAGTTTTCCTTCTCGTCATAGATCACCATGTCAAACTCGCCAACCGCAAACTGCAGCTTGAACACCCGGTGTTCTCTGTCAGCCGACTTCATGGTTTCCAGCAGGACAATATCCTCCAGCATCCGTCCCCGTACTTCTTCGAGGATCCTGCCCGCAGCCTGGGTCTTCTCCAATTCGCTGAGAGCTGAAAAGGTCTCGTCCTTCATCAGCGAGTGGACAAGAGCCTGTGCCTGACAGTATCGCATCCCCGGCTGGGTAAACAGGATGTGTTCCACAGGTTTTGCTCCTGGGTCAGCGGTTTCAATGGGACAGTTTACGATCAGTTCCAATGCGGAGAGATACTCTTTGATCTCCCGGATATGGGTATCTGTGATACCGATGGACTGTTCCTCTTTGTTGCGGATGTCCAGCAGCTCCATCAGGCGCTGGGTGACCGCTTCCGTATCGATATGATCCAGAATTTCGGTACGCTTTTCGGGGTCACGCTCTTTCCGAAGATTCGAGGCGGTCAGCCGTAGATCGTGAGATTGGAAGTCATCGGTCAGAACCGAGAGCAGGAACCGGTGGTTCATGTCCTCGATAATCCGGTTGATGGCGCTGGTCAGCTCACCGGCCTCATACAGAGAGTACAGGTGGCGGAAATGTCCGCCTGCCTCATAGCAGGCCAGGGAATGCTGAATGTTTTTGCAGATCGCTGTATCGATGTATCGCCGTGTGGACTCATCATCCCGGAAGGAGGCGTCCTGGGCGTTGACATCTTCATCATCAAAAGCAAGCTCACCGGCCCGCAGCGTCCCGCCATAGCGGATATATTCATCAATGCTGTCGATCCCCAGCAGGCGGCTGTATTCCCGGTATGGGATGAAGGTGGTGTGGATGGGCTTTGCCCGGTCGTAGAGCTCCTGATCCATCGCCAGCCAAAAACCGAGGGAGTCCGTACCGGAGAGGATGATCTTCATTCCCATCGCCGCAAACACATCGGAGAAGAGAGCCGCAGAATCGATGAAATCCCGCATCAGAGTGACCTCATCAATGAATACATAGCGGAAGCCCGCATCGAACAGTTTTTTCAGATCCCGGTTCATCATGGCCATGGTATCGCTTCTGCGGGCTTTGATATAGGCCGTGCGGCTGAGATCCTCTTTGCTCATTCGGGCGATGGCCTGCCGGAGCATGGTAGTCTTTCCGGTCCTGCGCAGGCCAAAAACCAGGCAGACCCTGTCGCTTTCATTGCTGTAGAGATAATCCTCCAATTGCCCGAAGCAGTCACGGAGGCCCCAGCCCTTTACGCCCTGCGACATGGCGGCCAATCCTTTACCAACAATTACACTGGTTTCAAAGTCCAACTTTGGCTGGCGCACTTTGGGCATCTTGGCTTGCAGCTCTTTCAGCTGTGCCTGCAATACTTTGCGCTGCTCTATTTGCTCCCGCAGCGGCTCCAGTTCGCCATCCCGCAGATATTGGCTGTGCTTCTTCCCATTTTCTGTCCACTGATGATAGTAGCGCGTCTTTCCGTTGATCGTCTTCTTGGAAATATAGCCGATGGGAAGGGCGGCGATCTGCCGCTCCAGTTCCTGAATCTTTTCTTTCATACCGCACCTCCATTCTGCTAAATTTATTATACCCCATTCCTCTTATATATTCAAGGGGTTATAAGGGGTTATATTGTTGTAAGCAGTGCCGCACAGAGCAATTTCTGTGCGGCACTGTTATGATTTTCTCGTTTACTCAAATTTCTAATCCGGAAATCTGCTCCCACTGGAGGATATATCTGTCATTGATGATCCGGTTGTCGTGGTAATGCCCGAAGAACCAGTATGTAAACTGGCACCGCTGATTGACCGTTTCCAGAAAATCGGTGAGCTGGTCACTTCCATAGGAGGGGTCGATTTTCCGCACGACACTGCTGGGACCGCAGTGGGACAGGATGCAGTCTACCTTCCAGTTTACCTGCTCCAGATTTTTCAGTGCCTCTACATATTCACGGGCATTTGGCATTTCTTCCGCCCACCAGGAGCGTCCTTTGACCCGGAACATTCCTCGCATTCGGCGCAGCAGCCAATACTTTTGTTCGAAGTCGGGGGCCTCCGGATCAAGGACGCCATCCTGAATGTCGTGGGAAGAGGCTCCTCCCATCGTGAACCAGGTAAGACCACCGAAGGTGAAGATCTGGCCCCTCATCAGGTGAGGATATTTTCCCTCACCTCATGTACTCTGCCGCCGTGCCATTCTTTTTCCGGCAGGGCGTTCAGCAGGTCGAAGTTCTCATGGTTTCCGTCCACGAACAAGGTGGTGAAGGGTTTCTCAGCCAGCCAGTCCAGCCAATGCTGGTCTTTCTGGCCGCCGTCCCACAGCCCTCCAAAATCACCACAGATGATCATGTAGTCATTTCGGCCCATCTGCGTTTGCTGGGGGAAGTATTTGCTTCCGAACCGCTGGAAGCCGCCGTGGGTGTCACCAGTGATATAAATCATGCGGATCTCCTCCTTTGTATGGTTTGGGTGATCTCTGTTCCATCCTTATTTCAGCGGCCAGCTCTGGGAGGTACTGCTCCTGCAGAGCTGCCAGCACATTAGACGCCAGCTCTCCCTCCAGCAAAGCGCAGTCCAGGGTGTCCTCGGTCTGGGGAGCAGGAAAACGGACATCCAGATCCAGCTCGCTCTCACACCAGTCCCAGATGGCCATATAGACCGCGCCGGAGCAGTCGCCATTGGACAGTTCCTGCCGCCGGCCGTCTTTGAGAAGATAAAAGGATGCGATCTGTGACATGGCAATTCCTCCTGAATGTTATTCTTTATCTATCAGCCCTTCTGCCTGCATCCGGATCACATAGAAGGCTCGCACCCAGTCCAGCTCCTGCTCCATGGATTCCTCCAAAGCCAGCAGGCGGCGTTTTCCCAGTCTGCGGTCCAGGAGGGCGAAGATGCGGACAAGAGGATTCTCGCTGGTAAGGCTTTTCTCGATGCTCTGGTTGTCAAAGATCCCAAACGCCTCATAGAACACCTTTTGGTCAAAGGTGCCCTGCTCCAGCGCATAGGCATGAGCCTGGTTGATGGCCTCTTTTGCGGAGTCGCAATCTTTCAGCGTTGTGGACCTCAAATGATGAAATTTCGTCCACACATTCTCAAAATAGGTGTAGTAGTTGCTCCGCAGCACTTCCACACCGTCCACACGAATGGCTGCCCGGCCCTCATGGTCGGCGCTTTTGCTGTAACTGGTGGCAAAATACTGGATGTGGCCCCGGAGTGCCGGGCACAGGTAGTCATTCTCCAATTTGTTCCGGATTCCGCTCCAAGTGGATACTCTACTGTTTGACATAGGTGTTGTTTCCTCTCTGCTGATTCCTACTGCTTTTGGAGATACTCCCGGAAGCATTCGATGAACTCCCGATTCCGCTTAGGGACATCGAACCCCTTCCGATGGGGGAAGAACCCCTCCTGTTCCACATCGTCCAGCAGCTTGGGCAGATTGGAAAACCGGGCAAAGAATGGTAGTGCATAGTCCTGGATCTGCCCGGAAATCTCCTGGATGGAGCGTTCCCGCTCCAGCAGAGTAGATACCTCATAGCGGGGGAAGTCATCATACCGGTGGGTCAGCCGGGCGATGGAGGTACCAACGATACCATCATAGGTTTCCTCCGTCCCTTCCTGCTCACTGCGCCACTGGGCAATCACCGGGGAACTCACATCGAAGAAGGCAGTAAAAGTGGTGGAGCCAAAGCAGATAGAGGGGGAAAAGTAAAAGGAGAACACAAAGATGCCGTCTTTTTTGTAGATGTCATTTTTGCTCTTGCGGTATTTGTAGCCCAGCGGGATCAAAGGCTCCGCGATCCGCTCACAGGTATAGACGAAGATCTCACGGGGCTTGGTTCCCTTGGGAAAATCCTTCTTCTCCATGTTGCCACCTCAATCAAAATCCATCCAGACCAGGTGTTTTCCGCAGTGGAGGCACTGGAACAGATAGCATTGCAGATGCCCGCCATTGACAGATTCCCGGATCATTTCTTTTTGCTCATCGTCCCACATCGGGTCGTCCAGCACCTCCTCCAGCACACCCAGTGCCCGCAGTTCTCTGGCACCCACATAGCCCAAAAAGGCACAGTAGTCGCCGCAGTGAGCACGCCAATATTCCTGCTGCCAGCCGGAGTAGCCGGGGGTGCGGTGGATCAGCTCGTCCAGCTTCTCCGGATCGTCTACACCATCATCCACAGAGAAATCATCTTGAAAACTACCGTCATATTTCCGGGCTGCTTCGCCGTTGGCGATGCACTCTGGGCACAGATATGCAATATCCTCCACGGCGTAAAAGGGGGCTGTATAGAAAATATGGGTCGTCTTGCCGCAGCAGTCGCAGACAACGCCATCTGGGGACTCCTCAAAAGCGCCGGTTTCCAGAGGATTGGGGTGATACCGGAAGGTGGGCAGGCCCAGCTGGGCCTGCCGCTCCTTCTCTTTCTGCTTTTCCTCCGGCGTTTTGGGCTTGGGGAGAGCATAATGATTGCCCCAGTTTTCCGCATAGTCCTTCAGCGTGCCCAGCCGCTTGAGGGTCTTTTTATCGGAACGATTTCCGATTTGGCAGAGCAGTTCGTAGGCGTCCTTCTTAAAGTCCAGCAGGTCATATACATCCACCAGCACTTCCTTGGCCTGCTGATCCTCACTCTGCTCAAGTTCTTCCTTGAAGGTATATAGAGCGCGGACATTGTCTGGACCTTCATTGGTCGCAACAAACTGTTTTTTTAGTTCGATATAGGTTTTCTGATATTCTGTCATTGGTCGCACCTCCCATCAATCCCACCAGAAATACCAGACGGTGGACTGCCACAGGACATCTGCCAAGGAGCCAATGCTTCCATCCTCATTCTGATCCAGATCTGGGCAGAAACCATATTGCTCCACAGCCACCTCCATAGCTCTTTCCTTGGAGATCGGAGTTGGAAGTTCAAACTCCAATTCATCGTGGCTCATGGCGGCAGGGATGGCACCATGTTGCTCGAACCAGTATTTCGCCACTGCCATCAGGTCCGGCGTGTCGGGGCACTCATTCCAATTTCCAAAGGGCAGGTAGGCGAAGATCTCCCAGGGGTTCTTGACCGGAATTTTGGCCAGAATGAGCGGATAGGTCATGTGGCTATCCGAATCCCAATAGCAGGAGAAGCGGTCATTGTCATAGCCGCCCTCCATCTCGCCCAGGACTTCCTCCTCCCAGTCCATGTCATCGTCCTCGGCTTCTTCCTTGCGCTGGCCGGTCAATTCCTCCAGAACCGCCTTTCCGTCCTTGATGGGAGCGGAGAGCATCTTCTTCCGGTACTCCTCTACCGTTTTGAGGTCAAATTCATAGAAGTCCGCATCATGCTCCGGATCGGCGTTCATTACCAGACACTCCAACAGCGTTTCATCATCCGCCTGGATAAGCACGGGAACAAAGCCCTCCCGTACCCCCAGCCGCTGGGCGTAGCTGTATGCCGACATGATGGGGTCATCATCTGCCATGGATGGGAAATAGGTACACTCGCAGTCCAGATACTCCATGATGGCCTGAGCAACCTCGGAAGGCTCCAGCGTATCCTCGTCGAAGTCCTGTCCCTGCCAGTTTTCAAACCGTTCCCCGATCACCTCTGCCATAGCCTGATAGTAGTCCTCGTCAAAGGGGATGAACAGGTATGCCTCCTGCTGGAACTCATTGGAGTGATACCGTTCCGGGCCGAAGAAGCGGAGGGCGTTGTCGTCAACATCGGCAGGATAGTAGGGGCTGTCGCCCTCTCCGTAGTAATAGCCTGCAAAGGCACGGCCTTGCTGATTGAACAGCACAGAGAACAGACAGCCGTCCAGCTCATCCCGGATAAACTCCCGCAGATCCACACTGGCAGGGTCAGCTTTGACCTGTTTGGCCACTTCGCTGTATTCTTTCAGGAAGTCCTCACCCATCAGGTCGTGCTCCATGCACCAGCGCAGGTAGATGGCCATGTGGTTATAAGCATTGATGGGGTCAATAGGCAGTTCCTTCTCCTCAATGCTCTCAAGGTGATAGGAAGCGTCGTCCATCTCACCGTCAAAATCATCATTGGAAAGGGTGCCACGGGTGATAGCATCCTGACGATCAGGCTCCACCACAAAGCTGATGCCGTTCATTTTGCCCAGCAGGGCGTCCGCGTCATGGGCCAGCTTATATTCCAATTCATCCCGGTAGAGAGGAATCACCTGATAGAAGTTGACCTCCTCGCCACTCGGCAGGATGCAGACCTCGCTGCCATCTTCGGTATCCTGGGGACCAGTCAGAATGGCGGCGCACAGCTTTGTGTCCTTTGCAAAATCCTCCTCATTGTCCATGGTATGGCCGAAGCCCAGCCAGGTATCGCTGGCAATGGGAAGGCGGGCCAAGGATTTCAGCAGGCGGATGGGCCAGTACCACTTTTCGTCTTTCATGGACTCCTGATCCAGCTTCCAGTCCGCAGGCAGGGCAATGGCCAGCTCCGCCCGCTCCAGCTTATATTCCGCCAGTTCCTCCGGCACATTCATCCGGTGAGCGCCCATGCCCATGGTGACCAGGGTGCAGTAGTCCCGCTCCTCAGAGGGCGGCACCACGCAGATGTCCACATGGATGTCGGGAGAAACCAGCTCATGGAACACATTCTCGAACTTGCCGAAATACTGCTCAATGTGCCCCTCGACGGCCTCCATCTCCTCCTCGGTGTAGACTTCGGGATTACTGAATTCTTCCTCATCCTGCGTGTCATCATTGTCTGAGTGGTCGCAGCTGTCATCCTCCGGATCTCCCTTTATAGGCTCGTAACCGATCTTCAGGGTCATCTGTTCCTCTGGCAGAGAGACACCGGGGCTGCGGGTGATGGTGTGCTTATCGTCCGCAGAAAAACCGATGGTCTCGCCGTCTTGCAGTGTCACATCACACGCCAGCACATAGGAGGCAAGGCTGGCCAAAAAGTCCCGCAGTTCCTCCGGCTCAGCGTCGGTGTTCAACACCTCCATTTCCTCCTTGCCAAACACATCCATGCCGTAGGTGTAGCCGTTTAGGCCCCCCTCGCTCCGGTACAGGCCGAACCAAACCCAGTTGAAGATGGGCAGTTCGTCCTCTTTGAGCATATCGGCAAGGCCCTCATAGAAACGAGGCTCAAATACCACGCCGCTGGTGTAGACACCGGTGGCGTATTTCTGCTTGCAGCACACTGCCATCGCCTTGGTGAACAGCTTGCCCCGTTCCAGCAGTTTTTCCTCCTCGCCCAATACAGCCACCATGATATGGGCCTTGTGCGCTTTGGCCACCTCTACGGCCTCTGGCCACATATAGTTGTTTTCGGCGTTGATCTCCGCTTCATTGTCCGGGATGTGACCGTGGAAGAGTGTCACGATCAGCGTCATGCCGCCGACCCGCATTACCACAGCGTCATCGCTGTTCTCATCATCTTCGTCGCCCTCATCCGGCTCCTCATCTACGATGCCCCATTCTTCCCGCAGATCTCGAATCAACTGCTCCTTGTCCCACTCTGCTTTGGAGAGGAGCACAGATCCGGCAAAGGAACCCTTATGGTCGGTTTCCTCCTCGTCGGCATCATCCTCAAGACCCTCTACATCTTCATCCGGATCATAGAGGGATTCATGCTCCAGTCCGCGGATAAATTCCTCAAAGCTATCTGCCAGATGGGTAATTTTATAGTCATTTTCCTGATCCACATGGACTACCGCAGGCTCTCCCTGGGGACCGCAAGCCCGGTAGTCCAGGAAAATCATATCGTGTCCGGCGCTTGGACAGTCGCAGATGGCCACACCGATGGCAGGATACTCCCACTCATCGATCATAAACTGGCTGCCCAGCTCTCCACAGAGGGAGCAGCTCTTTTCTCGTCCGATGCCGAAAATGCCGGTGATGGCCACATGATCATCTGACCAACAGGTAGGCTCATCGCAGGGATAGCAGGTGTTCACCGGAATGCCGCCGTTGTGCTGCTTCATCAGCCAGATGTAGGCGGCGGGCAGCTTGTAGCCCAGTTCCTCCTCCACGCTGGCAATCAGCTCATCGGAAGGCGGCTCACTGACATATTCTTTCAGTGCATACCAATTATCATCCCAGAAGTTGGTGAGGTCGAAACCCTCAAATGGGGTATCACCGGGCACGAATTTGGCCTTCTTCTTCCGGCTGCGCTGGCGTTTCCGGATCTCCGCCTTACACTCCCGAATTACTGCCGGGGCATTTTCATCCTCCGGGTCCAGCTCCGCCCACCGCTGAGCGTAGGGAATGGCCTTTTCCTCCTGGCCGTAGAGATACTGATAGCCATAGGCCATCCGCATATTCCACTCCGCCTTGTCCTGGCCTTCCTCCCGGACGGACTCCAGCACCTCAATGGCCCTCAGAAGGGCTTTGTCTCCCTTGGATTTCAAAGTACCTTCGTCATGGTCCCCGATGATGGCGTAGTTCTCCAGTGCACGGGCCAGGGCGTAGGCGGTGCGGTAGTTCCTCCAGTTCTCCGGGATGGCATTCAGTGCCTGGATACAGCGGGTGTACTCGTCCTCGTCGTTCCACTGCTCCAGCTGAGCGAAGAATGCTTCGGCGTTCTGTTGGGTGTAAGGAATATAGTCCATGCCCGTCAGCGTTTCGTCCAACTCGTCATCCTGATTCTCAGTTTCTGTCCCATCATCTTGTTGCTTTAGGGGTACAGAACCGGCTTCACGGCGGAAGGTGTGGAAGATGGCCCATGGGATGTCCGTGCCTTCAAAGAACTCTTTCGCCATGTTCAGCGCCTCTTGGATGTCCCAGGCGATGAAGTCCACATAGCCACAGTAGAGGCCGGTAGCCCCGCCGGTGAGAGTGAGCACTTCCGATCCTTCATCAGTGGTAAACACTTCTTCCAGCTTGTCTCGGAAGTCGAAGATCTTCTGACTGCCTTCCTCCTCCCGCAGGGTATCCAGGGGATAGCAGAAGAAGCCCGCCACCGCGCCGTCGGCATGGAGATCGTCCATAAAATCATTGTCGGCATTCAGATAGCCGTTGATGAGCGGCACACAGCAGGTGGAACCGGCCATTACATCCAGCCGCCAATCGGCGTCCGGGTCCTGTTTGGGTTCCATTTTGTAACCAAGGTAGCTCTCCAGATAGGCTTCCGGGTCGGTGGAGAGCTCCAGGCCCTGCTCCCGCAGTTTGTCGGGCAGCTGGGACAGGAGGAAGGACGGCTCTGCCTTGGGTTCCTCCAGCACATCAAAGCTGTCTATGTATCTCATGTGGGAGATCTCGCCCAGCACTTGGTCGGTGAAGGTAGTGAGCATCCACCAGGCCCGGCCTTCTTCCTCCCGGAGCATAGGCAGCAGCTTTTCGCAGTAGGCGGAGATGGCGAAGCTGTTTTCACCCTGCTCCTCCAGCCAGATCTGCACATCCTCCCCGGAGATGTCCCAGACATCCTCAGTACGCAGGCCGATGTTCTGGAGAGGCTGACGGCCCACAAGGATATTCCAGTGCTCCAGCACCTCCTTGGGGGCGTGCTTCTGGAAGTAGACCAGCTCAAACAGTTTGACCTTATCCCCCTCCGGGGTGAGGATCAGCTCATGCTTTTCGCCGTTGAAGCCAATCTCGAAGGAAATCTCGTCAAAAACCAAATTCAGGGTTTCCTCCATTTGGGCCACGATCTCCGCACCGCGGGTGTGATCTTTGTCCTCGTCCATCATCTGGCGCAGCTCTGCTTCCATCTCGGCAAAGGTTTCCCACCAGTTCTCTGTCCGTTCCCGGAAGCACTCCCAGAACTGCGGCAGAGAAATACCCTTTTTGCACGAGTCAATTAGTTCCTCCATGTCCTGTCGGGTGTTGAGCTTAGGATCATCACCGGGATGCAGTTCCAGAGCTTTTTCAAAATGCCGCAGAGCGCGGCCCTCCTGATCCAGATAATAATAGGCATACCCCATACGGAAATTCCAGGAATAAGTATCTCCCAGTTCCTCCTCATGGGACTGCATCAGTTCCAGTGCCTGGTGAAGCAGCTTCCTTCCCTCCGGCTCGCTGGAGTCCGCCAGATTGTTGTAGGCGCGGGCCAGCTCCATATCCATTTCCGGGGTACGCTCCTCGGCAGAGATTGCCTCCAGTGCGTCAACGATTTTCTGGTGTTTGTCCTCCTCATGCCACTTCTGGCACTGCTTCAAAATATCCATATCAGGGTCCTCCTCGTCCTCATCTGGTTTCCAGTCTTTGATCTGCTGGAACACGCCATTTTCATCCCGCTCAAAGGCGCAGGGGGCGGGCGTATGCAACAGCGAAATGATGTCGGGATCGTCGTTGCAGATCGTATTCAGCTTGTAAATCCCGGCATTGTTGGGATCATCCATGTACGCCTCGCTCTCGTCACCAGCGGTAAAGCGCCAGCCGCTGTCCCAGCCGCCGTCCGGCTCCTCCCTGTAGCAGTAGCCCACCTTGCGGCCCTCTACTGTGATGCGGTTGGTGGCGATGCAGCCATCGGCGCCCTCCCAGTCGGGAAGCAGATGTTTCACATCTTCCGCCTTTACATGGTAGTCCCGGTTGCGGCCGGAGGCTTCGTACAGCTCTTTCCGCAGCGCCTCCACATCCCGAGCCATCTCCTGGATCTCCTCATCGTCCATCATCTCACTGAGGTCATATTCCAGCGGATTCTGGGCAAAATCCGCCAGTGCCTTGTTCATGGCGTCATGCTCCTCTGGCGTGACGGTGATGCGGATGCGGCGGGCAGGGGTGTTGTACTCGTCCAGATCCTGAAGGTTTACACTGCCACTGACGCTGCACTCCAGCAGGATGGCGGCCAGGTCGGTGACCACATCAATGGCGAAGTGGAAGTCCATCTCCACGCCATCGGAGTGTGTAAACTCCAGATACTCCACGGTTTGGCGGAAGTCCCAGTTTTGTTTGTCCAGACCGATCTTGGCGAAAATCTCGTTGAGGGGGATCTCCTCCTTTTTCTGATCCTCTAAAAATGCCACAAGGTTCAGACTGTCATCGGAACCTCCGATAAAGTTGCCCCAGTATTTTTTGATATACATTTGTCGTGCCTCCTGTTCTGAATCCAGTCGATCAATGAGCTGATTCAAGTGTTCCAACCACGCAGGAGCGATCTCACCGCTGTCCTCGTTCTTCCAAAGATCCACAATCTCACGGATGCCGTCCTCGTCCGGCACCTCGTTTTTGATGTCGGTGAGCTGCCGCAGCAGGAAAGCAAGGGCTTCTTTGGATGCTGTGAAACCGGTGACTTTATCCCATATAGCTTCTTCATGATCGTAGTCCAGCTTGCCATTATCCTTCCATTGGAAATACAGCTCCGCCAGAGCCATCGCAGTATTGTCAAAGAGGAAGTCGATTTGTGAGAAGTCAGCTCCCAGCATGACTTCCTCTTTCATCAGTTCGATCATCTCGCCCAGATCCATTACCGGATGCTCCGGTACATATTCATTTTTGAGGATGTCCAGTACATCCAGCCCTTCGTCACGCTCTAATGCTTTTATGCCCCATGCTCCCATGTCGGCACCTCTCTTTCTTTATTTTGTATCAAGCTTCTATTGTCAATCATAGTTCTCCAGCCGAATGATAGGCCGATAAAAGTCATAATCTCCGTTTAGTTCATTGTCCTCCTGCACTTCCGGCTTACAGTGGGGCGAACAGGGTAGGAAACCGAGAAATGGGCCCAGCCCACCACAGATATTGCATCCGCCGTCACCGCCGCAGGTGGTAAGCCTATCAGCCTGCACCACTTCCCGCATATAGGGATCGTAGGCGATGGACAGGCCGAAGAAGTTGGGTTCCTCCATGTCATAGGGCCGGTTCTCATCCTCATCCATGTCCTCAAACCAGTGCAGATGCATGGAGTAGTCTAACCCATCTCCCCATGGGAACAGGGTCCGACATCCGCCGCCACACAGGTAGGCCCACTCGTCCGCCGTGGGCAGGGAGAAGCCCCTGTTTTCCAGCATGGCAAGAAGCGCATCGTAGTCTGTGCGGTTATAGATCCAGGTCTGAAATCCATCTTCTGTCCGTTCTATGCGAGCCGACTGATGCAAGGTAAGACTGCTGCTGTCACTCCAGGCAAAATCACGGAATTCCTTCAGCCAGTCAGGGTGGGCAGTCAGCCTGGGATCGTCCATTTTGACTGGCTCCCAGTTAATTTCCTCCAGCTCCCGGCCCACCAGCATGGGTCCAATGGCCGCCTGCCGAACAGGAGCCATGCTTTCCCGAATCATCTCCTCCGGGTCCCGCTCCATTTCCCATTCTCGGAACAGATACTCCAATTCCTCCCGGCTCTCCTGATTCAGTCCCACGGCAAACTGCTCCCAGCCCAGGGTGACGGTATCGCCGGGGACAAAGACGAACTCCCGACCATCTTTCTTGAAGATGCCGGTGGTGCAGCTCTGGCCCCAGCGGTCAAAAGTATGTAGATCAAGAAAGGTCATATTATAACGAGCAGCCAGGCTTTCCATCAGTGTCTGCTTCTCGGTGGTGCCCATTTGATTGAATTGGGGACGGGACAGTTTTTCGTTCATAGTAAGTTCTCCTACAGCCTATCCAGGTTTTCCTGTAAATCGCCCTGCATCAAGTGCTGGGCAATGGCTTGGTTCAGTGGCTTATGGGGGTGATAGGCTGCCTGCTCTACATCGTGCAGGCACTCCTCCATCAATGCCTCCGGAGAAATGCCTTCCCGTTTGCCATAAAGATGGCCGAAGGCATAGCACACGGACTTGAGAAAGCCGAAAATATAGTCATGATTTCCACGCATACTGGGCAGGTCATTGAACGAGCCCATGCCGCCGTATGCCCGAAGATGGTGGGCAACCTCCCGCCGCTGGTTCCAGTCCTGAATGTCCCGCTCCAACCAGTCGATCCAGTTTTGGAACTCTGGATGGTCTGCCAGAAGGATGGAGCGCAGACAGGTCAGAGCCTCGGTATAAATATCAGACTGTTTCATTGGCCATCGCTCCCCCAAATACCTCCATAGAGCACACCATCTTTTCCAAGGAACAACATCCGGCTGCGAAGCAGGCTGCACTGCTCCACAGCGACCTTGTTTCCGTCACAGGTGGGAATAGCCTCCTGTTTTTTCCCAAGGTGATCACCATGAGCGGTAAGGAAGTAGAATTTATCCCGTTGCTGGTATCCGCCTTGAAACAGGAAGGTATTGCCGGACGGGGCAACAGAAAAAGCTCCGCTTCCTTCGATTGGCAGTTCAAATACAAAGTCCTCTTTGAAGTTCGTCCGCACCAGCCGGAATTCATCGTAATAATAAAACCACAGGTTTTCTTCTTCGTCCAGGCTGATGGCGTAGCAGTCATAGATGGAATAGTTCTCATTCTTCCAGAGAGGAGTTCCCTCCGATGTCCATGCAATCAGGCCGCAAGCACCCAGAGGTTCATCCCAACCGTAATTACCAAATACACCTTCGTCAAAGTAGCTGGTAATGATGGTGCCATCTTTTTTTACCACACAGTCTTGAATGCCATCCCCCAGGCAGAAACGGGACAGCACAGCTCCGTCCCGGCTGACGATCCAGGCGTTCTGGTCGGGGCCGTTTTCCCGATAGGCGCATCTTGCCCCCAGCAGGAGGAAGTGGTCACCTGCGGGCCGCAAATAATGGAACTGGAACTTCAAGAGGCCAAGAGGAAACAGCGTCGTTTCCAGCACCCGCTGTTCCGCCCAATCCAGCTGGATTTCCACTGCGGTATAGGTGGAAGGAGTGCTGAGCCAGTCCTTACCCTGTGTTTCGGACGGCTGTTCCATGAGAAGATAGACTTTTCCATCCCTTGCCGTGAAAAAGTCTGTCACTTCTGTGCCCTCCAGATGTTTTTCCCGGCGCAGCTGGTCCAGGTCAATGATGGAGAACAACGGCAGATTTTTGGCTTTTATAGGTTTGTTCATAGTGTCTCCTCCTGGCTACTTTAACGCTCCATCATAGGTGTGAGTTTCCCAGATGGCCTCAAATTCCGCCTGCTCTATGATGCAGGCGTGGAATTCCTCGCCCCAGACATGGGCGTTCAATTCCTCCACGGTGGGGATCGGCGTGATCTCGATGACACCGTCGTAAAGGTCAGGGATGTTGCGGGTGCGGCCATCCGCAAAGATGTCAATGGAGCGGAGGGCCAGCCGCTCATTTTCGGTATCCACTTCATAGAGGATGACCGATGGTTCACCCTCTGGTGCGCCCGCCCAAAAGAGCTTGATGTACTCGATCATCTCGATTCCCTCATCGTATCATTTGAAATAATAATACCAATTCCCGCCAAATTCCCGGTCACATTCCTCCTGGGAGGCAAAGGTGCAGTCCTTGATTCCCTCAATGGGGTAATGACTCTTTATCAGCTGCTCTCTGTGATAGGAATTGATCTGTTCCGTCAGGCCGCTCTGCCGCGCCGTCTCTAATTGCGAGTCCGTGGCAAAGATGTAGGACACAAAGTAGTTGTCCGGCTGGATGTAGCAGCCAAACTCAATGGCCTGCTGGATGTCATCGAAGTGGTGTTTCACATCCTCCATGCAGGCTTCTATTACTTTTCGCCATGCCATCTCCTGCTCCTTATTTCTCATCTTCCACCTCACCTATACCCAGATAAGTCCCCATCGTTTTTTCATTGTCACAGGCCGCCCGGATCATTTTGGACAGTAGCATCAAATCGTCGATGTATTGGGAGTACACGCAGAACACATCTTCGTCGGAGTCGAAGTGAAACAGATCCACGCCGCTGTTATTTTCCTCGAACTCCTGGATCACGCCCCGGGCAAGCCGCTCCCAGTCCTCGCTGTTGCCAATCAGTCCCAGCCGTCGGAATTCCTCTGTCCGGAACCCGTCACTGATTTTCAGCAGAAGGGAGATCGCATAGGGGTGGTGGGGAATGAGAAAGAATGGCGCAATCTGCTCCGGCTTCACCCAGATTTTGAAGGCGGACGCGGGTCAGGTATCCAGGGCAAGATTTCCCATTCGTCCTCCGGTCGGTTTCCGTATTGGCAAAGGTCTTTCATAGTGTTCTCCTTTGTTCTGTCACATTTTTAATCCTGTTCTTGATAACTGGCTTCAATGTCGATGAACCGCACATACACGGCGCAGACTTCGCCCTTTGCGTCATACCCAAAGTAGACGGGATAGTAGCCGTCACCCCAGCCAGAGGCAAAGATGGGCAGGTTGCAGTCCGTGTCCGGCACTGTCCAGTTGAGCCAGTCGCCGCAGTCCCCCTGATATTTGGGGTGGGCTTTGGCGTTTTCCTCCAGCAAGTCGCAGAACAGGTCGTTGTAGGGGTCGATGTCCGGGTCTTCTTCCAAACGCTTGGCCCAGTAGGTCTTGAAGGCCGCCTGGGTCTGGATGTCCGCAATACACCCCATCCCGGCATCCACGCCGAAACCGAAGTAGTCGTCATCTCCCAGCGCCGTGTCCAACTCCTCGTTGCCCACCATGCCCAGCTCATAGCGGACAGGCTTCTTCTGAGAAACCTCCACCTTGACGCAGGCGTAGCGGTCGCCGTATTGTTCGCTGGGTACCACGCAGATTTTCACGGGATAAGTTCCGGCGGGGATCGTTTGAAGGAACGGCAGAGTGTCCTCCAGTTCCACCAGCGGATCACAGGCGAAGATCTGCCCGGTGGGGAAATGGACGGCGCCGATGTCCAGTACATCCACCGCCATGTTCCCAATCACTTTCTCTGTGAAATGGGCCTCCAAGTCATCTTTACAGGTCAATTTATCCTTGATTGCTTCGTATTTGTTCAGCCATTCAGTTGTAGGCATATCAGTTTCCTCCTGTTGATTCTGTTTCTTGATGTACACACTCTTTGAGCCGTCCCAATAGCAGTTCACACACCAGCCATCCTGAAAATGATGGTCACAATTCGGGTAGCCATAGAGAACATGGGCACATTCTGGCACAGCCCCATCATCTGTGAGGAGCCTTTGAAAAACAGGCTGCCGCACTCATCACTAAGGGCCAGTTCTTTTTCTGCCATAGGGTTCACCAGTCCCGTTCCCGGATGGCCTCCTCGGTGTCAATGGGGATGCCAAACCACTCCAGAATGTAGGCCACGGTTGCCGCGATACATTCCCGTGCCACCGTTTCGATCTCGCTGTCGTGCTCGTCAAACTCCTCCTGGAGATCATTGATGCCGCAGACCGCCTCGTCCAGCGTTTCCTGCACCACTTCGGTGTCGGTTTCGCCACTCTCCAGCAGGGCGATGACCTTCTGAAGCTCGTCCTTTACCTTGTCCACCAAAAAAGCAGGATAGTAATCGTCTTGATACATCTCGTCCAGCAGCTTGTAATTGGGGTCAAATGCTTTCATAGGGATTGCTCCTTTCCTCGTGTATGTCAGTCACGCTCAGCTCTCATGTGTGATACAGAAAATCTCCTTGTTCAAATCAAAGTAGATTACCATCAGTTCGTCGGTAATCTCCGGGTTAAAGGACAGATCCAGAATGAAAACTTGCTGGTTCATCTCGCTATCCACCAGACTGCCGAACCGCTTGAGCTTCAAAAAGTCAACCATCTCAGCAAAGGACAGTTTGGCTGGGTCGGTTCCCGGAAAAAGTTCCGCCACAATATCCGGGCCTACATCGTCCCGATGGAACTCCATGAAAAATGTCACAACGCTATGGTAGCGGCTGTCCTCGTCTGCCA
>OMAC01000762.1_pt1 | contig 17150 bp, 9 predicted proteins | sample 1644561 | NCBI WGS metagenome assembly OMAC01 (sample SAMEA103958144, study PRJEB25191) | human gut metagenome
CCCATACCCATCTCTTGCAGCCGGTCATGCTGCAAATAGCGCTGGATGGTGTAAAGCTCTGTCATGGAGTTGGAAACCGGGGTGCCGGTGGCAAATACCACGCCGCGCCCGCCGGTCAGCTCATCCATGTAGCGGCACTTGGAGAACATATCCGAGGATTTCTGCGCATCGGTGGTGGAAAGCCCTGCCACGTTGCGCATCTTTGTATAGAGGAAAAGATTTTTATAATTGTCCGACTCGTCCACAAACATCCTGTCTACGCCGAGCTGTTCAAAGTAAATCACATCATCCTTGCGGTCGCTGGCTTGCAGCTTTTTCAGCCGCGCCTCCAGCCCCTTTTTCGTGCGCTCCAAGCTCTTGATGGTAAAGCTGTTGCCGCCTGCGAGCTTGGTATCCTGAATACCATCGGTGATTTCCTCAATCTGCTGGTGAAGGAGCTGTTCCTGCCGCTCCGGACTGATGGGGATACGCTCAAACTGGCTGTGGCCGATGATAACGGCGTCATAGTCGCCGGTGGCGATACGGGCGCAGAATTTCTTGCGGTTGTGGGTTTCAAAGTCCTTCTTGGTAGTGACAAGGATGTTGGCCGAAGGGTAGAGCCGCAAAAACTCGGACGCCCACTGTTCCGTCAGATGGTTCGGCACGACAAAAATGGATTTCTGGCACAGTCCCAACCTCTTGGATTCCATCGCAGAGGCTACCATTTCAAAGGTTTTTCCCGCGCCAACTTCGTGTGCCAGCAGCGTATTCCCGCCGTACAGCACATGGGCGATGGCGTTTTTCTGATGCTCCCGGAGGGTGATTTCCGGGTTCATACCGGAGAAAACGATGTGGCTGCCGTCATACTCGCGGGGACGAGTGCTGTTCATTTCCTCGTTGTATTGCCGTACCAGCGTTTCGCGCCGCTCCGGGTCTTTCCAAATCCAGTCCTTGAACGCATCCCGGATAAGCTGCTGCTTCTGCGCGGCAAGGGTGGTTTCCTTGGCGTTGAGGACACGGCGCTCCCGTCCGTCTGCGTCCTCAATGGTATCGTAGATGCGAATATCGCGGAGGTTCAGCGCATCCTCCAGCAGCCGGTAGGCGCTGGCGCGGTCTGTGCCGTAGGTGGTGAATGCCGCCACGTCGTTGTAGCGCACCATGCTCTTGCGGGAAACCTGCCATTCTGCGGTGTACGGGACATAGCTGATCTCGATCTGTCCGCGCAGATAGCGGGGCGTTTCAAAGGTTTCGTACATGAATTGCTCGATGTACTTCTTATCAAACCATGTCGCACCCAGCCGCACCTCAATCTCACTGGCTTCAAGGTCTTTCGGCTGGGCAGCAATCAGGGCGTCCACATTCCCAGCGAAGAATGGGTCGCGCGCTGCCACGCGCTGCGCGGTACGGAGCTTCTGCCGGACGTTGCCGGAGAGATATTCGTCCGCCGTCTGCCAGCCCTTCGCCCAATGCTCGCCGCCGTCCTCCAAGTCAAACGGGCCACTGTTTGGTTCCTTGTAAATGACGCCCTTCAAATCCTCAACGATCTGCGGGATTTTCTCGCTGCCGCCCATGAGGGTGGCCATAAAGCTGAGATCGACGCAGGCTTTTTCTCCGATGCAGACAGCAAGGGCTTCACTGGCGGTATCCACAGAATCTACGCTGCGCTGCTGCTTGATGGTGCGCTTATGGAACATATCCGCCTTGCGCTCCAGCTTTCCGTCGTCATCCAGCACTTCCAGCGAACACAGGAGGTAGTAAGAGGAATCGTCAGAGAACGCAAGACGGTTCGCACGCTCATTGATTAGGCCGTGTTTTGCGGAGAACGCATCATAGAGGCGGTTTAGCTCGGCCTGCGCTTCCTGAATCCGGCTTTCTGCGCTGTACTCGTCCATTTGCAGGGCAATCAGCTCATTCACACAATCCCGCAGCGCGACCATGCCTTTAATGCGCTCGGCGGCGGTGGCGTTCAGCTCCGGTTTGACCATGCGGCTGTTTTCCCGGTAGTACACCTCGCCGTCCACCACGGTGTAGGAGTAGTTTTTCACATTGGGGTCTGCGGGGATGGACGTGTCGATCTGTTCGCCCTCGCCCAGCTCTGGCAGCTCCGCTTCCTGATAGGCGCCGCGAATGTTTTTCACGGCATCATGGAGCTGATCTGCAAGCTCCAGCCCCTCGATGGGGACAACGGTGAAATCCTGCTTGCCGTATTGGGTGCTTTCGGAGGTCTGCCTGCCTAAAATCATCTCCGGGTGGTCAACAAAATAGCGGTTGATGGCAAAGCCATCCTCGTTCTGGCCGAGGTGCACCCAATCCGGTTCGATCTCAATGGGACGGTCACGCTTTTGGAGAAAGAGAATGTCCGAAACCACATCCGTACCGGCGTTGGCGCGGAACGCATTGTTGGGAAGCCGAATGGCACCCAGCAGCTCCGCCCGCTGCGCGATGTACCTGCGGACTTCGGGCGATTGCTTGTCCATCGTGTAGCGGGAGGTCACAAACGCGATCACGCCGCCCGGACGCACTTGGTCGAGGGTTTTGGCAAAAAAGTAGTCGTGAATGGAAAAACCGAGCTTGTTATAAGCCCGGTCATCTACCTGATATTGTCCGAACGGGACGTTGCCCACGGCGAGGTCATAGAAGTCTTTTCTGTCCGTTGTCTCAAAGCCTGCGATGGTAATGTCCGCCTTGGGGTAAAGCTGCTTGGCAATACGTCCGGTGATGCTGTCCAGCTCCACGCCGTAGAGCTTGCTGCCCTGCATCTGCTCCGGCAGCAGGCCAAAGAAGTTACCCACGCCCATAGACGGCTCCAGAATGTTACCGCTCTGGAAGCCCATATTGCCGACCGCTTCATAGATTGCCTTGATGACGGTGGGGCTGGTGTAGTGGGCGTTCAGCGTGGACGCTCTGGCCGCAGCGTATTCCTCCGGGGAGAGTGTGGCGTACAGCTCTGCAAACTCGTCCGACCAGTTTGGCTTATTCTCGTCGAAGGCATCCGCAAGACCGCCCCAGCCCACATAGCGGGAGAGGATTTCCTGCTGCTCCGGGCTGGCCTGTAAGCCCTCAAACTCCAGCTCTTGCAGGAGGCGGATCGCCGCCATATTTGCCCGAAACTTTGCTTTTGCGCCGCCGACGCCGAGGGCATCATCGGTGATGTGGAAATTCTGCGCGTCGCGGTGGCTTGCCGCCTTGAAGTCAGCGTAAGCGGCCTGCTCCGCAGCGGCAACGCTGGGAAAGCCCTGCCACTCGCCGTCAATGGGGATGGATACCGCAGGACGGTGTGCGGGAGGCTCGTCGATCTCAGCCTGTGAGATTGCATCATCAAAATCAGGCACAAACTCGCCCATTTCCGAGAGTGCCGCTCGGCCTTCATGCTCCAGAATCAGAGCTTCTTCCTCGCTCATGGCGGGCGGTTCAGGCTCGGCGGGTTCCGCAGAGGGCGGGTCATGCTCCGGTTCCGGGATGTGCAGCGTTTGGATTTCTATGTCGTGGGGCAAGTGCGTTTTCTCGGCAGGATAGAACGCGACGGGTTTGGTGACAGGCTGCGGCTGCTCCCGTTCCTGCTCTTCAACAAACGAGCGTACAAACGCAATGTGTTCAGCGCGGAAGATGGGAAAGCTCTGCCTGTTTTGAAAAGTCACATCGCGCAGAGATACTTCATCTGCGCCGAAATTCACGCTGTCAATGACAAACTTCCGTCCGTCAATCTCCAGCTCCATGCCAATGGGGATATACTCCTTGGCATCGGCCTCGTTGATAACATCATAGCCGTCGGTTTCATTTGGCTGCGCAAACACGAAGCTGTGTCCATGCTCCAGCAGCCGCTTTGCGGCGCTTGCCCATTGTCCAAAATCATAGCCGGTCACAGCGGTTTCGCCCATACCGGGAATATCGCGTTGCAGCAGGCGGCGATTCAAAGCGCTGGCGGCTCGTTCTGCATCCGCGCCATAAAAAAGCAGCCGTTCTCCGACACGGACACCGATGAGCTTTTCGGGATGCTCTGCACGAAGTGCCTGATATGCCGAAATATTCGGCGCAAGCTCACGACCCTGATCTGCAATTCGTGTGAGGACAGCAGAAACCGGTTCGGTTCTGTGTTCCGGATCGTGATTGCTCTCGCTGGAGGATGAAACGACGCTGAGATGCGCGACAGTTTCATCTGCGGAATCAACATTATAGAGCTTACCATCAATTTCCACGCGCTGCCCCATAAGGTTTTGAACCGCTTGCGGCGTCTCCGGGGTTGGCTGTTCTGTGTGCTGCGCCGCAATGACGCGCTGCGGCTCCGGTTCAGAAACCTCGAAATATCTGGTGTCGAGGTAGCGTTCAAAGGAATTGCGGTCGATGCTGACCGGCTCCTGTCCGGGTGCGTTCGGTAACGTGTGCCAGACGTGATCTTCATCTACACGCGCGATAGCGCCGACTGCTGCTATGTGGTCTAACTCTATGGATGAAATGCGATCTCCAATATGATAGGTATAGCCAAGCGGTGTTGTAAACGCCGGAGGGGATAGCTCAATTCCCATATCCCGTTTGATGCCATCCAAGTAAGCAATGGCGTTATTCTGTTCTGCAAAGCGGAGCGTTTGTTCCCCGTCTCCGCAGAACCGTTCCAACACCTCATCCCAAATGCCGGTAATTCCGCCCTCGCCGGGATGCAGACGAATGGAGTATCGGTCAGGTGAAAATAACCGCAGTCGCTCATTCTCATCATAAAATTTATTCTCGCGGATGAGCTGTGCCAACCGCCGCTGTACCTGCGCCCATGTGAGCGTCACCGGCTCGGCGTTTCCTACATGGATATACATGGGAGTTTTGCTATCTTCCCAGCCATATTTTGCAGCCAGCCATGCGGCGGTGCTGCGTTCTCGCCCATGCGCCTGCATATATAGTGCGACTTCCTGCTTGCCCTTTAGGTTGTCGTGCCAATCCAGAAGCGCGTTGTCAATGTCCTCCTGTGTAATCTGATAGGGAGATGGTGCGACCGTCGCTGCCAGCGTGGGATACAGTTCCTCCAAAAGCTCCTGATGCAGCCGGTTATGGAACGCGGGCATATCAAAGTACAGGCGGACAAGCTGGAGATCATCAGATGCCATGACAATACGACGGATAGCGTCCGCGCCCTCCAGATAAGCGTTCTGGCGGTCTGAATTGCGGCAGGCATTGACAAAAGCCGTATCTTTGGAAAGCGCGTTGCCGACGGTCAGCTTGTACCCGTCAAACAGCTCCCGTACCGTGGGCTGCGGCGCGTCGGCGGCAGGATCGCGGAACACCCTCGTGCCGTCCGCGCCGAACTCTGCTTCATAAGCATTGATGGCCTGTTCTGCCTCGTGGTCGATGGACGGAAGCGTATATGCCGTGTGTTCATGGCCGGAATCGCCAATGCGCGAAATTGTTACATCATGCTTTTCCCGCAGCTTTTCAACGTATTTCTCCAAATCCTTTGCAGGGAAGCCGCACATGGTAACACGGCCTACTCCCTCCAAATTGCGGCGCGTCAGCTCAAGGCTGAGATCATCTGCAACTGCCCGCGCATCCTCGCCATACAGCTCGAAGAAGTCCCCAACCTGATACAGCACAATTTCATCGGGGTGCGCCGCCTTTACGTCGTTATAGTCGTTATAAACCGCGTTCCGCATGGCGTCCTGCGCCATTTCCTTGTCATAGGCTGCCTGCTCATCCGGCGTAAGGTAGCGGTTCAACCGAACCAGCTCCGAGATGCGCGAAGCGACCTTGTTCCAATTCATCTGAACATCTGCACAGCCCGCTTTTTTCAGCGTGATGCCCTTGCTGCCGTGATCTTCATAGCTGCCGCTTTCTCTGGATACGGCATGGGTATGCCCGCCGATGCCGTACTCCTTTTTCAGAAAATCGGCATTCTCCTTGGGAGTGTGCGAAGTCTGGAAAAACGCATAGATGCGGGTCTTTCCACCCTCAAAGCTGCTCCCGTTTGCAAGAGAAGCCGCAATTTCATCTTCGGTGATAAACCTGCCGGTTTCTGGAATAGCCTCCATATCGGAGCGGAATTCCTTTCGCGGAAGGGACAAATCTTCCAAACGTGTGAGAAGTGCCTGCGACTTGTGGTAATGGAAGCGCAGCAGCGCACGGTTTTCGCGGTAGGCGTCCATGAATACCTTGTATTCCGACAGGAGCCTATCCCGGAACGCCGGATTCAGCAGATCGTCCGTCAGACGCTCCGTTTCCTCTGGAAAGCTGGTGCTATGGATATTACCCAAGCAGGACAGATACCCCAGCGACTTTGCTTCATCCGAGAAATCGTGATAAAGGTTCCAGACATCCACAGCAATACCCAGCCGCTCATAGCGCGGGGCTTCCGTGACCTCAAGATTGGTGGCAAATGCGCCGCCGTCCAGAAGCTCCTCAATACGCTCCGCCGCATCTGCCCAGCCTATCACTTGGGCAGAACGAAGATAGCGAGAGGTATCTCCGGTTGCAATATGGATACCATCGTCCCCGTACCATGCGGAAAACCTGCCGTTATCCGTAATCAGGCCGTTGCCGCCGTAGTAGAGCTTTTCGAGAAATACCGCGCGATCCTCTAAAGGCTTTTGCTTGGAGAATTCCGCAGCAATTTTCATCCGCGCTGCATCCGCATTACCGCCCGCGCGCAGGATGTGGTCAATATCATCCTGAGAAATGAACATAGAAAAAGCGGAGGGTGTTACACTCTCCGCTTCTGCGATGGATTGAATTTGTTCTGCCTCTGAGGGGAAGAAGGACATCTGTGCCCCAGCAGGGGCATCGAACATATTTAGCTGAACACCAGTTCCGTGAGGATCGTTTCCTCGGCCTGCGCTTTCAGCGTGTTCATCAGCCCTACCCACTTCATCGGGTCGCTGGCTTTCAGCGATTCCGTCACGCCCGCCGACTTCATCAGCTCCGGCATCATCTGTTCCAGCCGGTTGTTCGCCGCCTCGTCGATCTCCCGCAGATGGGGGTACAGCTTCTCGGACAGCAGCAGGCTGTTCCACAGCACCGGACGATGCTCCTTCAGGTAATTCTTCCGCATACTGCCGTACTTGCCCAGCGGGGCTTGCGGCTGCTCGGTCAGGCTCAGGTCGGGAATCAGATAGTCCCCGCTGCGGGTGTAGGTCAGTTCGCTCATGGCTTTCGCTCCTTTCCGCGAGTTTCTCGCGCTCGTAATTCTTGATGGTGATTTCGATCTGCCGCAGCACCAGCTCGCTGGACTGGCTGATGGCCGTTCCAAGAGCGGCGACGGTCTGAGGGGTGTTGAAATCAAAGACGTTCAGAAAATCCTCATGCTCGAAGTAATCTCCCGGCTGCATCCCGCAGCGGGACAGCAACGCATAGGTGGTGCTGACAACGGCGGCGTTCCGAAAAGCGGCTCCGATGTTGAACTCATCATAGTCCTCCAAAAAGGAACCGTCAACGATGCCGACAATATCGCGCCGATTGTCGTGCCAGTATTCATCTACAAGCTGCGCCGCCACACGCTCCATCTGATCGGCAAGTCCGTTTTCACCGGAAACGTCAAAGCGCTGCTCCAGCGCCGCAGATACCACCTCACGATGCTCCTGCCGGTATTCCCAAAGATAAGGGCGGCGAGAGTTCTCGCCGCCGCTGGTATCGGAAACATCGAATACATATCGGAGTTTGGGTTGGTCGCTGCTGGTATCCACAAGGGCGATGCCCTTGCTGCCTCGCCGCACATAGCGGCGCATCTGCTTATTCCAAAGGTCGTATTCCGCGCAGGCCGTGGCTTCCGGGCGCTGGGCGAAAATCATGAGCTGTTCATTGTAGGGGTACTTATACAGCCTTGCGGCGGTGGTCAGAAATGCCGTCCACTTCTGGTAGCTTCCCGTGATCTGCTCCGCCGTGCGGTCTGCCATCTGCGCATAGAGCTGTACTTTACTCGGCATCCATATCCTCCTTTTCAAAATCGGGGAACAGGTCGAGCGCGTCATATTCCGCGTCGCTCATCCTGCGCAGCTTTGCGATGGCGCTGTCCGTCAGCTCCCGCAGCTCCGTTTCATCCGCAGCGAGGTAGCCGCGCATTTCCTCCAGCGCCGCGATCAAGCCCGTGCGGGTGCCGGTGTTGTAGAGGCTCATAAGCTGGCGTTCTTCAAAGGTGATGTTCATATCAAAGCTCCTTTTCCGCGCTCTTTTTGGGCGCTGTTTTGTGTGGACGTTCTTGGGCCGGTTGGCTTTTTAGCTGCTCCAGCACAGATTTCTTCTTTTCCCGGTGTGCCGCCTCTGCCAAATCCATCAAGGAGATGGACATACCGGCCTTGACCTGTGCTTCAAGGTCGGCGACGGTGGGCTGTTTGGGGCCGTTGTTGATAATGCCGTCGATCATGCCGTAATCGTCCTCCATCGACATTTCGGCGGCTTTCAGGTAATTCTCCGGTTTCTGAAAGGCGGGCAGCTCCTGAAATCCCATGCTGTCACAGTAGTGATAGGATACCTTGCCGTCCTGTTTCAGCGCAACGATGTCGCTGACGGAGAGGCTGTGTCCCACAAAATCGCCGGGGCGCTCGTCGTTGAAAATGTAGTAGAAGTTTTCAAGGATTCTGCTGGTATCATCGTCCGGGTACACCTCACGGGTATAGACGGCTTCATAGTTGGCCGGGTCAGGCGGCGCGGCCAGACTGCCGAGGTTGGCAAAACGCAGCTCCACCGGCGCATCCCGACGCAGTTGGTAGATCGCCATAGAATCGGTGGGACTGTTCAAAAAACGCTGCTCCACATCGCGGGGTGGGATATGGCCTTTGACCGCATCCCAATCCGGTCTTGTGACGCCGAACATTCCGTCGTGCTTGATGATGTCCTCGGCTTCAAAGACCATTTCCTCGGCGTTGTCGGGATAGAGCATATAAACCGTGATGTCATGCTCCAGCAGCTCCACCGCCCGATCCTTGGAAAGTGGGAGCATATCGCTATCCAGATACCCATAGCTGCGCATATCGTCCACCGTCAGCGTGGGGTCAGGCATCGGGACGGCCTGTTCCAACTCCGGGAGCATATTATCTGCCGCATCGGTGGGAACAGCGACTGCGCCGGTGATCTGTTCGCTGTCCAAGGGCGGCGTAATCTGCGCCTCCTGCAAGTCCTCCAGAATTCTCATATCTGCAAATGTCACCTTGGTTGGTGTCATGCCCTGAATGGCAAATACCTCCGTTCGGACAGCCCCGGCAACAGATGCAACCGGCGAATCTTCAATGGCGCTGCTGTCAATAACACCGCCATCCAGCAGCTTTTTGCTTTCCTTGTCGTAGAGCGAATAGTCCCAACCGCCGTCTGTATGCTGCACATGGAGATATACCGAGCCATCCACAAGATAAAGCGCTTCGTCTGTTTGTGTGGCGCTCACTTCTTCACGATTGATGCCGCGCTCCTTGCAAATCTCCGCAAAATGCCGGTCAATGTCCGTAATCAGCTCGGAAGCCGTCTTGTTGATGGTTTCCAGACTGGCGCGAAGCTCTTTCAACTCCTTGCCCTTTGACCATGTGGCGATATAGCCGAAGCTGTTTTCGCCCGTTTCAATGCCGTAATACTGGCAGACCGCATAGGAGATGCTTTCGGCCTCGACCTCCTCGGTGTTGCGGCTCTTTTCACCGGGGACAAGGATCGTCTCACCATCGTCCGCAAGCTCCGTCATGTGTTCGTAGTCGTGGAGCTTGGCGTGGGCAATCTCATGGACGGCGGCGCATACCGTCTGCACCTCACTCATACCGGCGCGGATGGTGATGCTCTGCGCCTTAATGCTGAAAAAGCCGTCCGTATCCCGCGCAACGGGCTTTATCTCCATCGGAACGGGAGAAGCACGGCGCAGCGCCTCCATGAAAACCTCATACTGCTGCACATTGCCGCTCAGATCAGCGGCAAGCTGGGGCAAGGGCTTTCCCGCAGTCTGCGACACATCAAAGACGGATACCACCTTGAACATAGGGATACGGATTTCCTTTTCCTCAATGACGGCCTTACCGTCTGCGTCCAGTATCGGCGCGTTGGTTTCGGGGTCGGTCTTGATTTCCTCGACCTTTTTCTTATAGGGCGTGGGAGCGATGATGCGGATACCTTTTTCACCTTTCAGGACGTTTCTGCCGAACTGATCGCGCCACTTGTTGAAGCCCGCCACATGGGTGGCGTCGGGGCGCTGCATATAGATGAGCATGGTGTTGTTGACCGAGTAGCGGTGAAAGCGGCTCATGGTGGCAAGGTACTTCCGGTACTTATCGCTCTCGAACAGCTCCTTGATGCCATTTTCGATGCTGTCAACGATCTCCCGCATCCGGTCTTTGTTGGTTTGCTTTTCAGCCATGATGATCTCCTTTCAGAAAAAATAGCGCCCCTGCGCAGAAGAAAACACATCCTGCACAGGGGCGATTCTCCGCAGATAGACGTTGTTTTTGAGCTTGCGGATAGAATGACGCAGCCCCTTGTGATTCCGCATGGAAAAAGCCTTGCGGCACGGGGCTTTTACGCCCTCTATTTGCGGAGGTTCCAGTATTGTTCACGCTTTCGTTTGGCGTCCTGCTTTCGGCGCTCCTGCTTGGCGCAGGCGGGGCAATATTTGGCGCGATTGGAGGAAGAATAGACCGGCTTACCGCAGACGGCGCAGCGCTTCCCCGGCCTTTCCCGCATCACGTCGGCCAGCAGCTCATGGTCGGTGGGAAGCACCGCATTTCGGAACCAGTTGCACAGCAGCGAGTAGGAAATACCCTGTACGCAGGCGCAAGGCTCTCCATCATCCAGAGCAAGGCAGTTGCCGTGATCGTAATTACAGCAGAGCTTCCGAATGAGCTTCTTGGCGCGGCGGAGCTGCTTGTGATCCATACGCGGCGCATCAGCCATTGTCGAACACCATCTTATAGCCCGTGCGCTGTCCATCGTCCTCCAGAAGAACGCTGGCATCATAGGTTTTCCCGGTCTTTTCGGAGTAGCAGCCTTTCAGCGGGGCGCGGCCATTTTTCAAAAGCGCAGCGGCAAGGGATTTTGTCAGCACCTTTTTCTTGGCGGTGAAAAAGCGGCTGTTTTTCCAGAGAACAAAGGAACAGGCACGGTTCTCGCAGAAAAAGCCTTTCGGTGATTCCGTCACCTCGGCTCCGCAGCGGGGACACTTGCCGACCATCTCGCGCCCGGAGGGGAACAGGACTTCCGTACCGGGGATGGGTTTGTAGGTCTGCACCAGCTCATGTAGCATGGCGGCGATCCCATCCATGAAGCTGTCCGTGGCGATTTCACCGCGCTCGATCTCTTTCAGGCGGTGTTCCCATTCGGCGGTGAGCTGCGGTGACTGGAGCTGTTCGGGAAGAACCGTAATAAGTGCCGTGCCGGTAGAGGTGGGCAGCAGATTTGTGATCTTTTTGGACTTCCTGCGCTCCACAAAACCGGAGGACACCAGTTTTTCAATGATACCGGAACGGGTCGCCGGGGTTCCGATGCCCTTGCGCTCGGCATCATCTGGCATATCCTCCTTGCCCGCGTTCTCCATCGCAGCCAGCAGCGTATCCTCGGTGAAATGCTTGGGCGGCGTGGTTTTTCCGGTCTTGACCGATGCGGCAGATACGGAAAGCGTCTGATTCTCCGTTACCACCGGCAGCGCGGGCGCTGCCTCTGCCTGCTCCTGCTCATAGCGCTTCCAGCCGGGAGCAAGGACGGTTTTGCCCTTGGCGGTGAAGCTCTGACCGGCACAGTCCACCGTAATGACCGTTTCTGCGTAGCGATGTGGTTCATCCACCGCACGAAGCAAGCCCCTTGCCGCCAGCTTCAGCACCTCGCGTTCGCCCAGCGGCAGAGAGGCCATATCTACCTTTTCCGCGCTGATGGTGGGAACAATGGCGTGGTGATCGGTGACTTTTTTACTGCTGCATACCTGCTTGGCGCAGATGGTCGGAGGCTTCTCCATGCCGCAGACAGCGGCAGCGGCGGCGACAAGGCCGGGGACGCTGCCCTCCATATCGTCGGTCAGATAGCGGCTGTCGGTGCGCGGGTAGGTACAGAGCTTCTTTTCATAGAGCGCTTGGAGATAGTCGAGGGTCTGCTGAGAGGTGTAGCCGAGAACGCGGTTGGCGTCGCGCTGGAGGGAGGTCAAATCGTAGAGCGCGGGCGCTTTCTCAGACTTTTCCTTGCGCTCCACGCTTTTGACGGTTACTGCCTTGCCCTTGCAGGCGTTGGCGATGGCATCGGCATCCTTTCTGTCCTTCATTCGGTCTGTCGTGGCGGGAAAGCCGCAATCGAGCTGGACGGTGCAGAACGGTTCTGCCACAAATGCGGAGATCTCCGCCTCGCGCTGTACCAGCAGCGCCAGCGTGGGCGACATGACGCGCCCAATGTTCAATGTGCGGCCATACGTCAGGGAGAAATACCGCGTGGCGTTGATACCAACCAGCCAATCAGCCTTGGCGCGGCACAGGGCAGATTGATGCAGGCCGTCATAGTCGCGCCCAGACTTAAGCTGCTGGAAGCCGCTGCGGATGGCATCATCCTCCATTGAAGAAATCCAAAGCCGCAGAATCGGCTTGGAGCATCCCGCAAGGCAGTAAACCGTGCGGAAGATCAGCTCACCCTCGCGCCCAGCGTCGCAGGCGTTGACCACCTCTGCCACATCCTCCCGGCGCATCAGCTCCCGCAGAATGTCAAACTGCTTCTGCTTTTCAGAGCGGACGATGAAGCGGAACGAGGTAGGAATAATGGGCAGCGCCGCCAGCGTCCATTTGGCATCATCGGCATTGTAAACGGCGGCGTCGGCCAGCTCTGCCAGATGCCCGAAGCACCACGACACGATGTACCCGCCGCCCTCCAGATACCCGTCATGCCGTGACTTTGCGCCCAGCACGGCGGCGATGCTCTGCGCCACGGAGGGTTTTTCGGCAATCACAAGGCGCATGGTGCAGCCTCCATTCTCTTTACGTCACGGTAGCAGGGGCGAACGCAGCTCTGTCCGAAGCGCTTGCAGCCGTAGCAGAAGTGTTCCTTGGCAGCGTCGGGAGGGCTGTCCTCCCGCGCTGCTTTCGGCTTCTGCATCATCAGGCGTTCCAGCGGATTATTGGTGAAATATCTCATGCGTCCGTATCCTCCGTAGTATCCTGTTCCGGTTCGTCCTCATACGGCTCAAACTCGTATTCGTCCTCGTCCTCACCGTAGTCATAATCGTCCAGATCGGCGCTGCCCTTGGTCTGCGGCTTGGCCTTTTTCTGCTTGAAGATGTAGAACGCGGCACCGCCGCCCAGCGCAAGGATCAGCAGAACAACAAGGATGCCGCCCACGCCGCTCTTTTTCTCCGGTTCCTCGGCGGCGGGTTCTGTCGGCTCAGCGGGGACTTCGGGCTTTGCCTCCTTGCCCACGCACTCGGTCATGTTGACAGCGCAGACGGGGCAGGATGTATTGACCGCACCAGCCGCACATTTGGTGGGGCAGGAGCAGACGGCGGGCGTTTCTTCCTCGCCGGTCAGCGCCATCAGGTCAGCCTCATCCACCTGATTCAAGAAATGGACGGTTTCTTCGCCCTCATCGTCACGGTCAATAATCATGTAAAACACATTGCCGTTCTTGCTTTCCAGCGTAATGAACTGTTTCCCTGCCTTGGTGCTGGAGCCAATATCGTCGATCAGCGTCAGATTGCCGTCCGGTGTCAGCGCGTCGCTGCCGCCCGTCATGCTGCCGACAAGGAGCTGCCAGAGGTCGGTCAGCTCTTTTTCATCAAACGGAAGCGTAATGCCGCCGATGCTCACGGTGCTGTCGGCGGCGTCGGTGACGGTCAGATAGCTGCCGTACACATAGCCCACACGGGCAGGCAGCAGGATTTTTACCCAATCGCCGTCCCTGCCGATCACATCGACCACCGTGCCGTTGGGAAGCTGCGTAAACGCGGTGTTGTCCAGTCCCGCGCCGGTGCGGACGTTCAGGTTGCCGCCGTTGGTCGTGACCGTGCCGATCTGTTTTGTTTCCTGCGTGTCTGCGGCGCTGCTTTCGACGGCAGGCAGCGTATCATCGGGATAGTCGCCGCTGCTGGCAAAAGCGGAAACGGGGAGAATCCCGATACACAAGAGCATCAGCAGCAGACTGATAAAAATGCGCGGTGTGTTCTTAGTCATGGTTCAACGCCTCCTTTTCCGAAGTGGCCGGTGCAGGCGCGGCCTGCATACGGCGGAACAGCTCGGCGAACTGCTCCATCGTCATGCCGTTCTCACGCACCATGCCGATGATGTCGGTGTCCTCCAACTCACGAATCTGCTTTTCCAGCTCGCGGTTGCGGCCTTGCAGATCGGAGATTTTGCCTTTGTTCTTCTCCAGCTCCCCACGGAGCTTCATGATTTTCGGGTTCATATCGTTCACTCTCCTTTACGGCAAGCGCCCATAGCGGTAGAAATGGGACTGCCAATAGCTTGAATTTAAGTTCGCATAAGAGATCGGGTCGCCACAGTGGATCATCATATTGTTGCCGACGTAGATACCCACATGGCTGACACCGGGGGTATCATACGTTCCGGTGAAAAACACCAGATCGCCCGGTTTGACGTTGGCAGAGGATACGGGCGTACAGATATTGCAAAGTCCCTGCGCGCCCAGCCTGCCCACATCCCAACCGGAATGATTGATGACCCAACTGACGAAGCCCGAACAGTCAAACGAGGTGGAGGGACTGCTGCCGCCCCAAACGTAGGGGTAGCCGAGATACTTTTCCGCTTCCTTGATGATGGCGTCAAATACCTCATCGTCCAGCGCCTCCGGGGGAATGTCGTAGTCGGTATAGCTGCCCTCCACATACTTGCCGATGTAGCCTGAACCGGGGAACAGGTCGGGACGGTTGCCGAGGGTGGCCATATAGGTGGCGTACATTCCGAGCTGTTCTTCGCTCATAATGTAAACGGGAACATGGGAGAGATTGAAGTTTTCCAGCGTGACCGTGCAGATGTAGTAGTCATACGGCACCTGATAGGTGTCCGTATGGGTATTGCCGTCCGCGTCCGTCCATGTGTCGGTTTCCGTGCGGTAGCGGATTTCCACCACGACATCCTCGGTCAAGATGTACTGACGGTCAAAGAGCATCTGGAGCGTACCCTGCACCTCATCCAGCGTCCATTCCCCTTGATGCAGCGCCGTAATCATGGAAATGAGTACATAGGGGTCATGCTCGATGGTGTCCAGATCAAAGTGGTACTCATCGTAGTCATGGGTACTTTCATAGGTGTCGAGGTAGCGCTGAAGCTCTGCTTCCATTTCGCAATACTGCGCTTCCGCGCCCAGCATATCGGCGTCCTGCGATGGATAAGTGCTGGCCGCAATCCCGGAGCCGACGCCGTCCATTATCACCGAGCAGGAGGACAGGCCGTTGAGCAGAAACGCCAGCATCAGCAGAATCGCGGCGGCAATGGCAAAGCCGCGCCGGTGTTCCCACACATATTTACCCGCTTTCTCAGCCTTTTCAGCGGCTTTTTTCGCGGCCTTGGCGGTATTCTCTGCCGCCTTTGCCGTAGTCTGCGCCGCCTGATTGTGCTTGGCAGCGGCATACTGCTTCTTAATTGCCTGCTTCTGCTGCCATTTGGAAACGGGATTGCTGGTGGGGCTGTCGATCTCCGCTTTCTTCTGGAGCGCGTCAAGATTGGCCTGTTCCAGCTTTTTCTCTGCACGGATGGCAGCGCGATAGGGTTTGAGCTGATGGGCGCGGTGGGCAGACTGCACCAGCCGCCCGCCGCTCTCCACGGCTTGCTCTACCTTGTGCGCGGCCTCTACGCCTACATTGTCATCCTCGCTCTGCCGCACCTCCCGGTGAACCTGAGAGAGAACAAAGCTGGCGGGGGCATCCTGCACGGCATGGGTCAGCTTTGAGGGCGGCTTTTTCTTGTCCACCTCCTCAAACCGGAGCTGCGTTTTGACCTTGCCGGTGGCAGGATCAAAGCCGCGTTCCTTTTTGACCACGGTTTTCTTGGGGATTTTCGCCTGCGCCTTATCCGCCTTGGCCTCCGCTTTTTTCACCCGCTTGATGGGCTTTTCCAGCTTCGGCTCGGCAAGATCGGCGTCGGAAAACTGCAAACGCGGTTCTCTTTTCATGCCGACGCCACCTCTTGCGGTTTGGTGGTCATGACGCGGTACAGTTCGGTGTCCTTCGGGAAGTGGTCAATGAAGGGCAGGATCGTGTTGCCGTAGAACAGCAGCCCCTCGCCCTCGCCGGAGTGGGTCACATAAGAAAGCTGATGCGGCGAAATGTTGAGCTGCTTTGCGAGAATCTGCCGGTCGCCAGCGGCCTGATTGAGCATATAGATGAAATCGCTGTTCTCAAAAATGTTCTCAACCTCGCGGCTGGATAACAGGTCTTTGACATTTTGCGTGATCCCGGTGGGGATGCCGCCCCATTTGCGATAGCGTTTCCAGATTTCGACACTGTACGAAGCCGTCTGTTCCTCCTTCAAAAGAAGATGGAACTCGTCAAGATAGTAGCGGGTCGTTTTATGGGCGGCGCGGTTGATGGTCACACGGTTCCAGACCTGATCCTGCACCACCAGCATCCCGATTTTTTTGAGCTGCTTGCCCAGCTCCTTGATGTCGTAGCAGACGATGCGGCTATTCACATCCACGTTCGTGTGATGGTTGAACACATTCAGAGAGCCGGTGACGTAGATTTCCAAAGCGGTGGCGATGTACTGCGCTTCCTTTTCATCCTGCGCACGGAGGGCGTTATACAAGTCCTCCAGCAGCGGCATATTCTCCGGTTTCGGGTCATTGAGGTAGTCCCGGTAGACGATGCGCACGCAGCGGTCGATGATGGTCTTTTCCACAGGGGCAAGCCCATCCTTGCCGCCGACGATCAACTCGCACAGCGACAGAATGAAGTCGGATTTCAGGCTCAGCGGGTTATCATCGTCGCTGTAATCCAGATTCAAGTCCATCGGATTGATGTAGCAGGGCAAACCGTCGTAGCCCTTGCCGGTGGGCGACAGCTTAATGACCTGACCGTGCAAACGCTCCACCAGCGGTGTATATTCGCCCTCCGGGTCACAGATGATGATGTCATCCTTGGGGCAGATGAGAAACGCATTGGTGATCTCACGTTTTGCCGAAAACGACTTGCCGCTGCCGGGAGTGCCTAAAATCAGACCGTTGGGATTTTTCAGCAGCTTCCGGTCTACCATGATGAGGTTGTTGGAAAGGGCGTTGATGCCGTAGTACAGCGCCTCCGAACCGTTCTGGAA
>OMAC01000777.1_pt1 | contig 16799 bp, 20 predicted proteins | sample 1644561 | NCBI WGS metagenome assembly OMAC01 (sample SAMEA103958144, study PRJEB25191) | human gut metagenome
CCGTTTCCCACGCCGCAGTTCCATCGTTGGATTTGCCGGCGTTGATCCGGCCGTAACGCTCATGTAGAGCTGGGCCATGGCGTTGATGATGTTGAGGCCGTTGATGGTCAGCAGCACTGCCTTTTTCTTGTCACCCTGCTCACAGATCACCGTGTCGGGGTCAAAGTTCTCAACAGCACGGATTTTCTCAAGCTCCTGGATGAGCTTGACCACATCGCCCCACAGGGAGGCACGGCCAGAGGCATCATTGGGCACGGTGCCCACATAGCGGGTGTTGAACAGCACCGCCGTGTCATTGGCGATCTGGTCACACACACGGATGGTCTGGTTGGACTGAAAAACCTCTCCCTTGGTGTCGGAGAGGGTCAGCAGGGTGTTGATGTCCTCCAGCACACGGGTGACCCCGTTGACATTGTGGAACATAAACTTGCCCGCCTTGAGAGCCGCCTCAAGCGCTGCCTGGGTGTATTCGGTGTCCAGAATGAGCTCACCGTCATACTTGGCATTGGTGAGGGACTTGTTGACGACCACGCCAGCATGTGCGCCGGTAGTCCAGTAGACCACCGCCTGGGTGTCCACATTGGCAATGGTGGCGTGGGTGGCAGTGTTCCACACGCCAATCACGCCCTCATAGTCAGCGCTGGGTTTCCAGGCCACAAGCTGGAATTTGGCACCCACCTCATCCCTCATGCGCTGGGTGTACTTGACATACAGATTGACCACGGTGCTCTCCGTGGCCGGGCAGCACAGGGTGTTGAAAGCATAGGCCTCCAGCTTATCCAGGAAAGCCTGGTGGTCCTCGCCGGTGACTGCCGCATCATCAGCGCCGCCGGTCAGCTTGGTGCCCGCAGTGGCCTCCAGCGTGGCGCTGGTCTTGAAAACCACATAGTCATTGGCCACCAGATCAGTGGCCGCCTTGACCGTCTGGGTGTCAACACACTGGCCGTCCAGGTAGGTGCTCACATCCCATGCGCTGGTGTCATCGACATTGGAGGCGATGACAATAGAGAGGTCATTGCCACGCACACCGGGGTACTTGGCATCCGCATAGGTGCAGCTTGCCTTTTCGCCGTTGCCCAGCCGCCAGCAGTAGACGGTGGTGGCGTGCTGGAAAATCTCACGCAGGGCCAGCAGCTTGGGGTGGTCATACCCGTAGCCAAAAATGGCCTTGCTGTTCTTCTGAAACTCACCAGAGGTGACGGGGAAAACCTCACCCTCCGGGCCCCAGCTCAGAACAAAGGGCGCTGCCGCATAGCCTCTGTCAGACAGAGTGGCGGATGCCTTTGCCACGCTGGAGAAATTGATGTAGCTGCCGGGCAGGACCTTGTTCTGGGTCAGCCAGTTACCTCCGCCAAGAGCCATTTATCTCACCTTGCCTTTCATAAACTTTTCAATCAGCGCATCCACCTCATTCAAGGTGTAGGTCTTGCCATCCTCCAGCAGTGCGCCGATCAGGTCCCGCCGGTGGACATATCTCTGAGAGGCCACCAACTGCGCCTTGGTAAAGGCGGCGGCATTGGCCTCCGTGGTCTGGGTTTTTGCCATTGGCTTATCCCTCCTCATTGATTTTGAGAGTTTCCATGTTCTCCTGCTCCAGCGGGGCACGGACGAAGTGGTCATAGCTCAAAAGCACATGCAGGACATCCTCCGCCAGCGTCCACTCACAGCCGGTGGCGTGGATGATGTCCCCCTCCGGGGTTGTGATGCTCCCCAGGACAAAGGACAGCCGGTGTGCCATACCATAGCACTCCGCATCCCCGGCCTTGGGGTAGTAAATCACATCCACCGTGGGTGTCCGCTTGTACCTCTGGCCCACCTCTTTGGCGTGACCGGCACCAGGCATGATGACATTAAAATCTCCGGGCTTGAGCCCTTGCTTGACATTCCCGCCATGCACCTGGGCGGCAGGAAAAGCGGCGTGGAGCGCAAGGCTCACGCCGTCATAGATGCTGTTGAAATTGATTTCAGCCATTGAATACCTCCCGCAGCAGGGCCTCCAGTTTCCTCTCAATCACGCCCGGCGCAAGCCTCTCAAGGTCCTGCTCGGACAGGGTGAGGAAATACTGGCCCGGCACCCAGCCGTCACCGCCTCGTGTTCGGTGGCCAAACTCAACATAGCTGGCGTATTCCACAGGGTTGATGACCTCAATGGTGTAGGCGTTGCCGGACTTTCTGACTGGCAGTGCCTCAGCGTAGGCTTTCGCATCATTGCTGCCGCCTCTGCTGGCGGCATCCGCTTGGGTTTTGGATGTCCAGCCCCGGCGCAGGGTGCCGCCCTTTTTGCCACTGGATTTTGGGTACTGCCCCACAGGCGTGCGGGGGATGACCAGCGCCAGCAGGCGGGCGGCCAACTCCTTTGACACCTCCGTGCAGAAACGGTCCATGTCCATGCTCTGGAGCGTGGCCAGACTGTCACGGAGGCGCTGGAGCTGCTTATAATCGCAGTTTCCCCAGTTCATCAGGCCCACTCCTTGAAAAGCTCCAGCGGCACCTCTTGGTGGCAGCTATACACTGCGCTCTTGCCGCTCCGTTCATAGTCACGGGTCATGCCGTTCTGGGTCACTGTGATTTTAGACCCCTCCGGGATGTCCACGGAGGGGTCAATGTAGAGCACCACGCTTTGGGCCACCTGGGCGGCCTCCTCGTTGGGCTCTGTACTCACCACAGACTTGTGGGAAATGCGGCAGCGGATGTCTGCCGCCAGGATGCGCTCCTGGGGCTCCGTGCGGCCATTGGCGGGGTTGAGCACCCCGTCCAGCACGGTGATGGTCGCTTTGCCCACCCAGAGGCTCTGCACGGCCTTTTTGTGGGCGGGGCTCCCCACTACCATCTCATCCTCCGAAAAGCCGCCAGCGTACTCTCAGGCGGGCGCATGAGCCCTGCAAGCAGGGCATCAAAGCGGGCCTCAGCGCTGCTGGCTCCATCACTGGCTCCAGCAAAGGTGATGGCCACATCACCCTCCGTGATGCTCTTGGCCGGGGCGGAGAAGTCAAAGCCCTCCAGCCCGTCCAGACCACCGGCGGCTTTCTTATCATAGAGGAATTGCCCGGCCACCATATCCACATGGACATAGAAAAGGCCATCCGGCAGCACCCTTTGATTGATGTCTGCCAGGATGTCCTTTTCACACTTGTCTATGAGGAAATTGAGGCCGGTTTCGTCATTGTCCGTGACGGTGTAGCCCAGCATGGCCAGCCGGGACACCACGGCCTCATACACGGTCATGGTTTAGCCTCTGGACTTGATGCGGGCGATGGGGATAACCTTGTGGTTGATGTAGGAGCGCTGGCTCTCAGTGGCCTCACCAGAGTGGACCAGAGCCCAGTTGGCACCATCGGACAGCTCCGCATCCGTGGGAGAGAGGGTGGTCTGGCTGGTCTTTTCGTAGGAGATGCCCTTGGGGGCAAACACCTTGCGCTGGCGGGTGTAGAGGGTGTCCTGGCCGCCGTTCTTGGCGGGGTCACGGGACATCTCATAGGGCACCTTAGCACCCAGGTCCTCAAAGTTGATGGAGCCCTCACCCAGGACATAGCTGGTGTATTCCTCACCGGCAGGGACATCCACCTCATAATAGGTGGCAATGTTGTCCACGCTGGGGGAGGCCACAGCGTTGTACTTGGTGCCGCTCTTGGTGTAGTAGGTCTTGCCGGTCACCAGGGCGGTGTCAGAGGTCAGCTTATAGGTGGCGGCAACAGCCTCAACAGGCATCCCGTCATCCACAATGACCAGCTTGCCGTTCCAGGTGTAGAGGGTCAGATCACGGGTCACACCGTCCTTGTCGGTGTACTTGAGAGCGGTGAGCAGGTTGAGGTTTTCCAGGTTGGTGGCCGGAACAGAGTGCATGAAAATCATGGCAAACTTTTTCTTGTGGTCACCGCAGGCCTGGGCAGTGGCGCTGTTGAGGGTGGAGGCCTCCAGGTTGCCGTTGACAGAGTAGGTGTGCTTGGTGACAAACTCACCGCTCTTGCCGCCGGTCATGGAGAAAACGCCCTTGAGGACCGCCAGGATGGTGTCCTGGTCAATGTCCTGCCAGTAGTCCGCCACCTGCTGGGCCACATTGTTCATAAAGTCCACGCCGCCGGTGATGTCAAAGGAGAAGTCCTTTTCCACCCACGCCTTGGCACGGCCAATGACCACCACACCCTGCTCAAAGGTCTTGGTGGAGGTGGCGGTGATGTCAGTCTGGCCGTCATAGTTCACGGCCTCACCGTCCAGCAGGCCACGCACGGCCACACGGGCATAGCCGGTGCCGTTCTGGGTGCCCAGCACCGCACGGATGTCCGGGTTGCCCACCAGGACCTTGGACTTGCGGATTTCGTTGAGGCGGGTGCGGGGGATGCGGTCCATGATGTACTTGAAAGCCTCAGGGTTGAAAGATTTTGCGTCAAACTTAGCGTTAGGCATAATTCAATACTTCCTTTCTTGAAATGATTGTGTTGTTGGGGTTATTCCAGCTTTGCGTCAGGGTTTTTGGCCATGTACTCGGTCAGCTCGGAGTAGGACATCTCAGACAGCTTTTTGGTGCTGCCGGGCTTGCCCCCGTCCCCGTTCTCGCCGGGTTTCCAGCCGCTATACTTGGGCGCATCTCCAAACATAAAGTCAGTAGCAGCGTCCTTTTTCATCGCCTCGACCTTGGCCCCCAGAGTGATGGTTTCGCCGTTCTCCTTAGAGGTGACCTTGCCATCCACTACCTTGGCATCCTTGAGGAAGTCCGCCAGCATCGCACGGACGGCGATGTTGTTCTTGGACCCGGCAGCGGTGAGCTCTGCATCCACCGCAGCAGTCAGCTTGACCGTGGCCAGCTCCTTGTCATAGGTGGCTTTCTGGTCCTTGTTCTGCTGGGTGAGCGTGTCGATCTGCTTTTGCAGTTCGGCATTGTCACCGGCGGACTTTTTCAGCTCGGAGAGCTGAGTGTCACGGGTCTTGATACCCTCACGGAGCTGCTTGACCTCGGTTTCCAGCTCTGTGACCTTGGCAGTCTTTGTGTTGAAGTCGGTGCGGGCCACAAAGCCCTTGCCGATCTCCTGAGAAACTGCCGTGTCAATTTCGGGGGTGTACGCATCCCCCAATACGGTTTTCAGCCATTCCAACATGATTGTTACCTCCTTGCATGTCTGCTGTCCTTTTTATCCGGCCAGTCCCGGTGTTGCAGTGCCCATTTTGTAGTCCGCCGGGCCAGCGGTATTTGGGTATGAAAAAAGCACCGTGCATTTTCAGCACGATGCTTTTAACATCAAAAGGGGTTATTCCTCGGAGCTCTCCAGATCAGTGTGGTAGGGGCACTTGAGGCACCGCTCACGCTGTTCCTCGCTCCAGTCGATGCCGCCGGGCAGCACAGAGGGGTTGAGCAGGCGGTCTGCGACATCGCAGATGACCATGCAGTCTGTGCCGTTGACTTGGGCGGCCTTTACTGGGCAATACACTGTTTTCACTCAAACACCTCCATGATTTCCTTTGTCTTGGGGTCAAAGTCGCTTTTGGAAAAAGCGGTGTTGATTTTCCCGCTTTCGTCATCCATATAGGCGGCACCCTCAAAAGAGTAGTAATTGGTGTGGTAGCCATCCCAGCGCTTGCGGGTGATGGAGCACTTAGCCTGCCGGATGTAGCCCTTGGCATCCTCCAGCGTGCAGCCATGATGCGTGCCGTGGGCATCCTTGAAAACCAGCTCATCAACCTCAATGGGCTTGGCGGGCACCCGGACAGAACCGGGCACGCCGGTTGCCTTTACGGCCTCATAGGCCTTGTAGTCAGCCTTGGAGGCCTCCGGCACACGGCCCTTGTAGGAATAGAGCCTGGCCAGGTCTTTGTATTCGGCAGCGCGGTCATATTTCAATGCTTGGAAGTCCTTGAAATAACGGGGCGCATCCGCACCCAGGCGCTCCCTGTACTTTTCAAACTGGGCTCTGTCAGTAGTTTCATTATAACTGATTTTCCGCATCTTATCAACAGTTCCTTGACCGTGGAGGGCATCCTGCTGGGCTTTCCATTGGTCATAGGTCATGTTGCCGGGCACCTTGAAACGCTCACCCGTCACAGCGTCACGGGCATAGCGTTCACCCATGCCGTCCATGTCCTCAAAGTAGGGGCAGGTGCAGCACCGGCACCACGGATGAAACGGTGGAGCGGTGAGCCCCACCTGGTACTCTGACATCTTGAAAACCTTGCCGTCCATGTCGGCACACAAGCTGCATGTGTCCTTGTCAAAGGAGGCCACGATTTTGTAGCGCTCCACATCCAGGGCCTTGTAGCAGTCTTTTTGCCCGGCGCTGGAGAAATAGGCGCTTTCCGTCATCACCAGGCGACCAGCCTTTGCCCTGGACACATCAAACCGCTTGGAGATGGCAGAAATGGCACGGTCCGGGGCCTCACCCCGGATGACCATTTGCGTGAGCTGGGTGTTGACGCTGTTCACAAGGCTCTGCTTGTTTGTCCAGCACCGATCACGGAAAGTCTGGTTGTCCGTGGTCCAGGGGCGGGAGAGCACCTTGGTGATGGTTTCCTCATTGATGGCCTGCATGGTCCAGCCCACGCCCAGCCCCTTTTGCAGTTCAAAGGCCGTGTGGTAGTAGCTGCCCTCATACATCTTGCGGGCGGCGGCATCCACATAATCCAGTTGGTTGGAGTATAGGACCTCTGCCTGCTGCTGGAGCTGGAGCTTTAGAGCCTCCAGCCGGGAGATGTGCACCCTGGCGCTGGCGTTCTCAAGCTGTTTCATCCAGGCACCATCAATGGCGTTTTGCTCACCATGGGCGATGTACTCAGCCACGGTCCAGTGAAACTCCTTGAGCTCCTTGGAATTGAGCAGCCGCTTGGCCTCTGCCAGGTCAATCTCATTGTTAGTGGCAAAGCGCTGATACCAGCGGGCCATCTGCCGCTCAATCTCAGCTTGGGCGGCGGCAAACTGCTTTTCAAGGTTTTCCACATAGGAGTAGGACTGGTCCAGCAGCGCATCCTCCATGTTTTTCATGCGCTGGGCCCAGTAGGCGGCGTTAGTCTGTCTTGCCATCGCCACCACCCTCATTGTTTACCGGCGGCTGGTTGCGGTTGGCCAGAAAAGCGGCCTGGTAGGGGTCAGCCTGCATGGCCTCCTCTTTCTCATCCTTGATGCGCTGGAGCTCCTGCTCCGGGTCAGTGACCCAGGGGTGCATCTTGACAATGGTTTCGTCAGAGAGGATGCCCACGGAGTTCTTGCAGTTGTTGATGGCCTCCGTTTCGTTGATGAGCACATCCCGGTCAAAGATGACTGTGACATCCTCGCCCTCAAAGCTCCTGCCGCCGGTGTTGGCCAGGTGCTTGTTGATAAACCAAAGCAGTTCCTCCATGCTGGCCTGAAACTCCATTTCAATGCCGTTGGCATCCAGGTCAATGTCAGAGTACATGCTCTGAATGTTCATTTGGTTTGGGTCACCGCTCATGCGGTCATCCTTAGCATCATAGCCTCTGGCGTTCTCAATGATGGCATCCTTGAGCAGGGCCAACAGGGTCTTGTAGTTTTCAGCGTTGACGGAGATTTCCAAAGTGTCCACGCCGCCCTCAGCTCCCTCATAGGACCGCACCTTGATGGCACCATACATGCCGCTGTAAATGTCCGCCGGGGACAGTTCGCAGTTGATGTTGTCGATGCCCACCACCTGGGGCTTGTTCTTGGTAGAGGCGGTCATCACCCAATGGCCCTTGCACTCATCGCCAAAGGGAACACCGGAGGGCCGCACGCCGTCACCATCGTAGATGGGCACCTTGAGCATGGGCGGGCGGGCACCGTTCCACACCTTGGCCATGGCCTCATTGGCGGCGGCCTGGATGGCAGCGTCAATGTCAGCCTTGGTGGCGGCATCGCTCTTGGGGATGAGCAGGGTGACGGAATACTTGGGCTCACCGCCCTGCTGGGCGGCTCTGGGGGTGGTCAGGTTGGCATAGGAGAGGCGGACCTCACCAGTCAGGACTTTCATGGCATCATTCTGATACATAATCTTTTGATCTCCTTTACAGTTAAATTACACTCTGGTGTTTGCATCAGGCTGGGCCTCAGCCCAGCAGGTTTGAAGTTTCACCCAGCGCTCATGCCGGGCTTTGGTCCACTTTACGGCAGCGGTCAGCCGGTTGTTTTCCCGGAGCTTTTGGCGGTCCTCTTTGAGGCGGCTTTTCTTATTGAACACATTGCGCCAGCCGTTCTGATACTCAATACTGGCCTGTTTCCAGGCCTCTTTGCTTTCAATCACGGCGGCATCCAGGTAGAGGGTCATCTGACGGATGGCTCCCTCATTGCTCCACGGGTCCGCCAGGAGTAGCTTGAAAACCTTGCGGATGTTGGAGAGGGGCATGTCCTCCAGCCGGTCAAAATAGATGTCTGCGTGGTAGTCCCCAGTGTTGATGGTGATGAGCTTGGCGGGGTCTGTGTACTGTGTGCAGCTCTCGCAGACCTCCGGGTCACGGATGACAGCCATACTGCCGCAAGCGTGCTTGCAAAAACGGCCCACGGGGTAGCCCTTTTCCTCATCATCCAGCGGGATGGGAGGTTGCCAAGGGGCAGAATGGGCGCAGGTCTGATACTTACTCACTGGCGGTCACCCCGGCAAAGTCAGCAGCGGCGGGGTTGTAGGCCTCACGCTTGTCCGTGCTGAGGGCCAGCGTGGGCTTGCCCAGGGGCTTGGTCACATAGCCGCCGATTTTCTCGGCAAACTCCGCCTTGCCCATCAGTTTCTCCATCTCAGAGAGCGTCTTGGGCTTGCGGTCATAGAGCAGGGCCTCATCATATCCGGCGGCAATGGCAGCTTGGATGGCGGCATCCTGGTCCGTAAAGGTGCGGATGCTCCGGCCAGCCACCAGTTTCCAGCCCTCAATGGGCTTGCCATCCAGTAGGGCCTTGGTGGCGTATTCCTCCAGGTCCTTGTACCAGGCCACCAGCTCCTTGCCACGGATGAGGAGGTCACCGATCTCCGCATCAGAGAGGAGCGGGTGCACCTCATTCCCATGCGGGCCGATGTGGGAAAACTCCTGGGGGGCCATAGCGTCAGGCGGGACGGAGGCGGCGGGCACGCAGTCCTTGAAGTCCTCCAGCGCCGTGTTGGTGTTGGCACGGGCACGGCACTGAGCCTTGCCACGGCAAAAACGGCAGTGGTCACCGGGGACAAACTCACCCAGCCCGGAGAAAGCCTTTTGTGCAATGGGCTTGATGTTCTCGCCCCAGGCCATCAGCTCCTCCACGGTGATAGTGTCGGTGGTGTAGCTGTCAAGGCGGGGCTGGTCAATGGACATGCGGACTTTCTTGATGGCATCGCCGAACACGGGGGCATAGCGCTTGAGAGCACCCAGAGCGTAGAGCCGCATCTGCGGGTTGCCCACGGCGGACACCGGGACACCCTTGCCGTGCTTGTAGTCCGTGATGCTGAGGGTGTCCCCGCCAATCATCACATTGTCACAGGTGCCAAAGCCCTCCGGGACATACTCCCCAAAGTCCACTTGCACCTCCGCTACCACAGTGGGCGTGCTGTCATAGAGCATGGCCTGCTCAATCAGGTGCTCAATGTAGAGGTCACTGGTCTTGTCCATTTCCTCAGAGTAGAGCGGGTCCTTTTTGAGCTTATTGAGGCGGGTGGTGTAGGTGCGGGATGTCATCACAGTGAATTTCTTGAGGGTCTTGAGCTCACAGATGGAATGGGCCAGGCGGCCCTCCTCCGCATATTCGCTGGTGCGCTCCGGCAGGTGCTCCTCAAAGCGGGGGGCCGCCGTGCATTTCAGCCAGCGGGATGCCGATGAGGCAGAAAGCAGGGCGTGCTTTTCGGGAGGCATAGGGCACCTCCTTAGAGCTGTGCGCCCAGCGTCCGCAGTTCGGTGGCAAAGACACCGTACTGGTCCGGCTGGAGCTGGGTGACGGCCTGCACGCCATACTTGGCCAGCAGAGCCAGCAGTTGCTCCATCTTGCCCGCATCCACCAGGCTGGCACCGGCCTTGGCGATCTGGTCAAGGGTGTAGGTGGGGGCCGTGGTCACGGGAACAGTGGGAGCGGGGTTAGTAGGGGCCACAGTCTGGGCAGGTGCCGCAGGAGCCGGTGCAGGGGTAGGGGTTGCCACAGGCGCAGGGGTGGACTGGGTAGGGACCACAGTGGCGGGCGGCGTGGTGACCGGCGGCACCGGGGCGGGGGTCACAGGAGCCACGGGGGCGGGAGTGTCCCGGGGCACGGAGATATTGACAGCGCTCTTTTCCAGCGCCGTGGTCAGCTTGTCAATGGCCTTGAGGACGGCAGCATCCGCCTCAATCTTGATTTTCATTTCCAACATTGATACAATCCTCCTTGGTATCATCTTTACAGTCGCAGCGCTCACCGGGGTCAAGGTGGGCTCCGCAGTCAGGGCAGGTCTTATAGTAGGGCATTTCAGTCAACCTCCAGCACGCTTGTCCAGTATTCAAAAGCGGTCATAACCTTGCGGGAGTAGTCGGTCTGGTATGTACCTGCATCCCACAGCTTTCTTGCACCGCCGGGCCCGCAGTTGTAGGCCATCAGTGCAAGCTCTGGCTCTCCGTAGCTCTGGAGATACTGGGAGATGATATAGATACCGGCCTCAATGTTCCCGGCGTGGGTCATGGGGTCAAGGCCTTTTTCCAAAAGCCACTCGTGATTGACAGAGTTGATCTGCATGAGGCCATAGTCACCAGTGGCGCTGACGGCATCGGGGTCAAAGTGGGTTTCAACCTCTGCGATGGCAAGGGCCAGAGCATAGGGCACCTCATAACGCTCACAGCAGTCCTGCATGACTTCCTGGAGTTCGTAGCTGAGGAGCCGCCCCTCACTCACGATGTCATCACGATGGCGGGCAGGCTCCGTGGTTTCCTCTGGTGGTGCAGAGGGCTCCACGGGGCTCTGTTCCGGGGCTGGAGGGGTGACGGTTTCCGCCGTCACCACCGGCTCAGGGGTCTTGACCTCATCATCCGTCTGGTGGGCACTGCATCCGCTGGCATAGCCAAGGGCAAACACAGCGGCAAGGACGGCCAGAATGGCCGTGATGACCATGGCGTTGCGCCTCCGGGCCGTGCGGCGCTGGCGGCACCGCCGGGAATATCGGCGGGCATTGGGCTCACTGGTGGTCATGGCGCTCACCTTAACCGTTCATGCGGCGGTTGATTTCCGCAATCAGCTCATTGGTGGTGTACTGGTCCAGGCCGCCATCAACCTCCACGGCGTACTGGGAGGGGATGAGGAAAGCGGGGCGGGACCCGTTGGTGCCGGTGCAGTTGTAGTCGCTGACATTGCCATTGGTGACCAAGCCCATGACCCAGGTATCATCCCCATCCACGCAGGGGGTGCTCCAGGGCGTGGCGCTCCACTCCCAGCTCTCAGGCTTGGGCAGCAGGCCGTGGAAACGGCGGATTTCGTCAAAGGTCAGCGGGGCCACCTTGCACTCACAGCTCCCATACTCCTTGGAGCCGTTGAGAGCGGTGAGGTCAACCTCACGGGTGATGAGCTCATCAGCGTGGCCCTCAGTCAGGGCATCCGCAAAGGCACCGTTGAGGTGTTCACGGAAAGAGCTGACGGCAAAGTTGTTGGTGGAGCCAAAAGAGCACTTGATCTGGGCGGCGGTCACCAGCAGGGTGCCAGCCGTGCGGTGCTCCAGCACAATGCAGGGCTCCCCATGAAACTTGACCACCTGGCCAGGGGCTACATTAGAAACAGCGGTTTTCATTGGTGTTGTCCTCCTTGATATTGGTTTGCGTGGTGCGGCACATCTTGCAGATGGAGATGACGCTGAGGCCAATGTCAGACAGCTTTTCGGGATAGGTCAGTGGAAAAAGCTGTCCACACTTTTTGCAGCGGACATGCCTGGTTATCATCGCCATGGCTCAGTCCTCCGCATCGTCATCCGGGCCCTCAATATCAATGAGGTTTTCTGCCTGGACGATGATTTCAGAAACGATCTGCCGAATAGGCAGAGAGGTCTTTGCCCGCAGACGGCGGACCACTTTTTCCGCCTCTGGGGTCAGCCGGACAGTTCCGATGCACTCATCAGAAAGCCGGTTGCTTTTCAGCACAATAGGGTTGTTGCTCACGGTTTTGTCCTCCTTGGTTTTAATAGGTGCGGGATGTCATGCCCCGGCAGTTCGGCGGCCTCTCCGCTCAAGGCCCTGTTGGACACTGAGCTGGGCAAGTTCGGCGTTGTAGCCCAGGCGCTTGTCAGGGAGCCTTGTGCCGTCCCGGCCACGCCTCAGCTCCGCATAGACTGCGGAGGGAGAGATGCCAAGAGAGGCGGCAATGTCTTTGGCGCTCAGGCCCGCCTCAACCATCTCCTGGATTTTCTGCCGCTCCTCATAAGAGCGGAAAGCGTAGTCTGCCAATGCGTTCACCTCTTTTCACAGTCAGATTGTTGCCGTAGCGCCTCAGTACCTTAGCGGTACTGAGCGCACAGCAGGCCACAGATGGAGGTGGGCAGGTCAAAGGGAATGATTTTCATTTCGTTGGCCCGGTCCATCATGGCGGTGATGCCGGAGAGCATCCACTCATCCACATCCTCCTGCTTGTCCAGCAAGATGTGCACGGCCCGGTGGAGTTCTTTGATGCAGTCCAGCATGACATTGGCGTTGCCCTCAGCGGTCAGCACCATGCACTGCACGGGGCCATCCTTGGAGCTGTTGGCCTGCATGGCCGCAACGGCCTCATCCTCCTTGGACTTGTTTTCCAGTTCCTTGAGGTATTCCTCAGTGAAATAGAACACAGCACGCTGGAGCCGCTTGGCAACTGCCACCCGCTCCTCAGACAGCGCCGGGGCCTCCTCAGTGGCGGGCTCCTCAATCCAGATGTTGGCCGTTTCCAGATGGCTGCTGTCCAGGTTGACCTCCAAGCGGTCACCCAGGTCACAGATGTAGTCATAGTAGTGGCCCTCTGCGGTGCTCCGATAGACGGGGTAGCCAGCACGGGTGCTGCTCTGCACATCCTGCTCATAGTCGGTGGGGAAAATCTGGTTGACCTTGTTCCAAGCGTCCTGCTTGCTGGTGACTTTGATGTTTGCCATGATGTAGTCCTCCTTGACGGTTTCCTCTGGATGAGGAACAAAAAAATTGAGCTACACAACCAATTCCTTGGTGTGTAACTCAATGATAAGGGCTGCCCTTTGCGTGCTTGACAACCACCCTGAAACGTGCTATTCTTTTCCTGATACAGGCGATGACGGGCGTGGCGGCCCTGAGCCGCGGGAGGAAATGCCCGCCGGAAGCCCCGTTACCGGCAGAAGAGTGTGGAAGTATCCAAATTCAGGTGGAACCACGGACTATGTTTAGTTCGCCCTGAGCCTTACCGGCTCAGGGCGTTTTTTTGTTGCCAAAACACTTCATATAGGAGGAACCTCACCATGAAAAACACCGAAAAAACGATGGACAAGATCGTCGCCCTCTGCAAAAACCGCGGCATCATCTTTGCCGGCAGCGAGATCTACGGCGGCCTGGCCAACACCTGGGACTACGGCCCCCTGGGCGTGGAGCTGAAGAACAACATCAAGAAGGCCTGGTGGAAGAAATTTGTCCAGGAGAACCCCTACAACGTGGGGCAGGACGCCGCCATCCTCATGAACCCCCAGACCTGGGTAGCCAGCGGCCATCTGGCCGGCTTCTCCGATCCCCTGATGGACTGCAAGGAGTGCAAGGAGCGCTTCCGCGCCGATAAGCTCATCGAGGACTGGTGCCACGAGAACAGCTTTGAGCTCAGCAAGCCCATCGACGCCTTCTCCCAGCAGGAGATGAAGGACTTTGTGGAGGAGCACAACCTCCCCTGCCCCAGCTGCGGCAAGCACAACTTCACCGACATCCGCCAGTTCAACCTGATGTTCAAGACGTTCCAGGGCGTCACCGAGGACGCCAAGAACACCGTCTATCTCCGTCCCGAGACGGCCCAGGGCATCTTCACCAACTTTGTGAACACCCAGCGCACCACCCGCCGCAAGCTGCCCTTCGGCGTCTGCCAGATCGGCAAGTCCTTCCGCAACGAGATCACCCCGGGCAACTTCATCTTCCGCGTCCGCGAGTTCGAGCAGATGGAGCTGGAGTTCTTCTGCAAGCCCGGCACCGACCTGGAGTGGTTCAACTACTGGCGCACCTTCTGCCACAACTGGCTGCTGGGCATCGGATTGAAGGACGAGAACCTCCGCCTGCGCGACCACGACCCCGAGGAGCTGTGCTTCTACTCCAAGGCCACCACGGACTTCGAGTTCCTGTTCCCCTTCGGCTGGGGCGAGCTGTGGGGCGTGGCCGACCGCACCGACTACGACCTGACCCAGCACCAGACCGTGTCCGGCAAGGACCTGACCTACTTCGACCCCGAGACCAACGAGCGCTACATCCCCTACGTGGTCGAGCCCTCTCTGGGCGTGGAGCGCAGCGTCCTGGCCGTGCTGGTGGACGCCTACGACGAGGAGGTCGTGGACGCGGAGAAGAACGACGTCCGCGTGGTGCTGCACCTGCACCCGGCCCTGGCCCCCTACAAGGCCGCCATCCTGCCCCTGAGCAAGAAGCTCTCCGAGCCCGCCCGCAAGATCTACGAGGACCTGTCCAAGGAGTGGATGCTGGACTTCGACGAGACCGGCTCCATCGGCAAGCGCTACCGCCGCGAGGACGAGGTGGGCACGCCCTTCTGCATCACCGTGGACTTCGACACCGTGGGCGATGCCGAGCACGCCGGCGACAACTGCGTCACCGTCCGCGAGCGCGACACCATGGAGCAGGTGCGTATCCCCATCAGCGAGCTGAAGGCCTATCTGGCCGAGAAGCTGGCGTATTAAGAGCAAATGAGCGCAAAAAAGAAAGCCCCGCGGGGCTTTCTTTTTTTGCTCACATATCCACGATCTGCAATTCGCTCTCGTCCACCTTCTGCATGTCCTTCTTGTTCATCATGTCGTACATACAGGGCACCACGAACAGCGTCATCAGCGTGGCGTACAGCAGTCCGCCGATACAGACCACGGCGATGGGCTGCATCAGCGCCGTGCCGGCGTTTTTCGCCGTGGCGGTGACGATCAGGCCCAAAATCGTGGTCAGACTGGTCATCAGGATCGGCCGCAGGCGGGTCACGCCCGCGTCGATGATCGCCTCCCGGCGCTCCATGCCGGACAGCCGCTGCTGGTTGATGTAATCCACCAGCACGATACCGTTGTTGACGATGATGCCCACCAGCATCACAAAGCCGATCAGGCTGATGACAGATACCTCGATCCCCGCGATCAGCAGGGCCAGGAAGCCGCCGGTAAAGGCCAGCGGGATGGTAAACATGACGATGAACGGGGATTTCAGCGACTGGAACTGTGCCACCATGATGAAGTACACCAGCACCACGCCCAGCAGCAGCATCAGCAGCAGCTGGCTCATGGCCTCCATGATCTGCTCGTTCTCTCCGTTGAATTCCGCGGTGACGCCCTCCGGCAGCGTCAGACCGCTGACGGCCTGCTGCGCCGCGGAGGTCACGTGGGTGACGTTGTAGCCATCGGCGATGGCGGCGGTCACGGTAACGCACCGGCGCTGCTGGTCACGGGAGATGGTGTTCATGGACACCGTCTCCGTCACGGTGGCCACATCGCCCAGCTTGAAGGTCTTGTCCTCCTCGCTGTCCCCGGTCAGCTGGCCCATGGTGCCGCTGCCCGAGGTGCTCCCGGTCATGGCGGAGGACGCGCTGCTCTCCGCCGACAACTCCAGCTCCAGCAGGTTCTCCCGCTTGAGGACGCTGCCCTCCGCCGCGTCCACGGTCAGGTCCATATCCTCGCTGTCCAGCGTCACATCAGAGACGCTGGCGCTGCTCTGCAGCGCCGCGGCGATCTGCATATACACCTGAGCCACGGTCAGACCCTTCTCCGCCGCCGCCTTCCGGTCGATGGTCACCTGCAGCGCCGGGGCCGAGGCGTCCAGCCCGTCGCTGACCTCGCTGACGCCCTCCACCTGCTCCAGCCGCCGGGCGATGGTCCGGGCGCTGCTCTGCAGGTCCGCCATATCGCTGCCGAACACCTGCAGCGACACGCCGCTGCCGGTCATATAGCTCATCATACCGCTCATCACGCCGCTGGCCGTCACCTCACAGGGCAGGTCGGCACACAGCGTCTCGATCTCCTTCCCCGCCACAGAGCCGAAGGTCCCCTCCGGCATGGTGATGTAGCCCTCCACGTCATAGCTGCCGCCGGAGGCGCCGCCCATGGCGGCTCCCATGTTCAGGCCGCCCATGGTGCCGCCGCCCATCATAAAGCCGGCGTCCTGCACGTCGTCCACAGTCATCACCCGCTCCAGCACCTCGTCGGCCAGCCGTACCGCCTCCTCGCGAGAGGTGTCCTCCGGCATGGTGATGGTCAGGGACAGGTTGTTCATATCCATCTCCGGCATAAAGGTAAAGCCGCGGCGCAGGCACGCGCCGGCACTGGTCACCAGCAGCACCAGCGACAGCAGCAGCACGCCGGCCTTGTGGTCCAGCGAAAAAGCGATGGCCTTCCGATAGGCGGGATAGACCTTGTCCAGCAGGCCCGGCTTCTGCACCATGGGCCGGCGCAGCATACCGCTGGCCATCGCCGGCACCAGTGTCAGCGCCACCAGCAGGCTGGCCAGCAGCGAGTAGGTGATGGTCAGCGCCAGGTCGGTGAACAGCTGGCGGGTCAGGCCCTCTACGAACACGATGGGCGCGAACACGCACACGGTGGTCAGGGTAGAGGCCGTCACCGCGCCCAGCACCTGGCCCGCGCCGGACACCGCCGCCTGAATGATGGTGGCGCCCTTGGCCCGCAGGCGGTAGATATTCTCAATGACCACCACGGAGTTATCCACCAGCATACCCACCGCCACGGCCA
>OMAC01000780.1_pt1 | contig 16766 bp, 16 predicted proteins | sample 1644561 | NCBI WGS metagenome assembly OMAC01 (sample SAMEA103958144, study PRJEB25191) | human gut metagenome
TCAACATTGTGGAGGAGAAGGGCAGCCTGACCATCAACAAAGTCGATGCGGAGACCGGCAAGGCGCTGGCGGGCGTGACCTACCGGCTATTTGATGCCAATGGTAAAAAGGTGGCTGACATGACCACCGGTGCAGACGGTAAGGCAGTGTTCAAGGATCTGCCGCAGGGCAAGTACAGCTATCAGGAGATCAGCGCTCCCTCTGGCTATGTGGTGGACAGCACTAAGTATCAGATCAACATTACGGCCACGGCGTTGAATATTACGGCGAAACGGACGAACGCGCTGGCAAAAGGCAGCCTGACCATCAATAAGGTAGATGCCGAAACAGGCAAGGCGCTGGCGGGCGTGACCTACCGGCTATACGACAGCACGGGGGAAAAGGTGGCAGACGCTACCACCGGCGCGGACGGTAAGGCGGTTTTTGCTGATTTGCCGCAGGGCAAGTACAGCTATCAGGAGATCAGCGCGCCCAGCGGTTATGTAGTGGACAACACCGAGTATCAGATCACCATTACGGCCACAGCACTGAACATTACGCACAAGCGGACAAATGCGTTGGCAAAAGGCAGCATTACCGTCCGCAAGGTGGATGTGACGGGCGCACCGCTTGCCGGTGCGGAGCTGCTGTTGGAAACCTCCGCAGATGGCAAGACATGGACGGAGGTGGGCAGAGTGACCACCGACAAGACCGGCATTGCCAAGTGGAGCGACCTCAAGGTTGGCGCACAGTATCGTATTACCGAAACCAAAGCTCCCGCAGGGTACACGCTGCTGACTAAGCCGCTGTTCGTCGGAGCATTGGACAGCAGCAACCGCGATGTCACCATCACCGCCTGCAACAATGCGGGATTTGCCCTGCCGTTCACGGGCAGTGCGGGATTTACAGCCTATTTTCTGTTTGCAGCACTCATGCTTTGCATGGGTGTTTATTTTTGCAAAAAATCAGCCCGCCGCAAAACGGCAGGCTGATAGTTCAATTCTGAAAGACTTGTAGCTGCTGTTCGCAGAACTCGCATAGAGCCTCCGTGCGCCAGTCGCTGGGCATCAGGCGGCAACATAGAGATTCACCCTTTCTTTCAGCACCGTATCACGGAAGCGTACATCGTTTTCCATTTGAGGCCGCTGCTCCAGCGAACTTACCGTAATCAGGTCAATGCTTTTTTGGAGCGCATCTTCCAAGTCGCAGTACACAGCGGAAAGCGAGAGGAGACTCTTGATGTTTGTCCCCGAGGTGTCAATCAAAAGGTCTATGTCACTGGATTCGGTCGCCGTGCCGCGGGCATAGGAACCGAACAGATAAACCGCCTTCAGCCCGTACTTCTGTGCAACAGGCAAAATACGCTGTGCGATTTGCTCCACGGTATAGACCATCTGCAATCACCTCCTTCGGATTGATACCACCAGTATACCCGTAAAAAGTGAAAAACTCAACTCAAAGATTATGAACAAGGAGAACAACTGAACATGAAAAAGATCTATCGCGTTTTGGCCATGCTCATGGCCGCTATTATGGCATTGAGCCTCATCACCACAGCGTTCGCCGAACCGACTATCGACCCCAGCAAAAAAGCATCCCTGAGCATCTACAAGTACGACATCACCAAGGCCAGCAATGACGGCGCGTGGAATGTGGAGTCCTATGTTTCCACCGGTCTGCATGATGATACCGTTATTGACAAGCTGGCAAAGTACGCCATCCAGGGCGTGGAGTTCACCTACCTTCGCGTTGCTGACATCACCATGAACAGTGAGGTCGTGGATGGTCAGCGTCAGGTGGGCGTGCTGTATGGCTTCGACAACAGTGATCGAAGCACCGCCGTTTTGTCTGCCATCGGCCTGACCGGCGCAGAAGCACACAAGAGCGAGGGCGGTATCAACTACTACACCAGCGATGCTCTGAACAACAAGCTGTCCGCCGTCCTGACCGCCAACGCCACCACGGTCAAGAACGCTCTGGAAGCGGCTGTGAAAAACGGCGGCGTGGCTATGACTGAGACGGACACTGCCGGTCACACCTTTGCTGACCAGATGGAGCAGGGCTTGTATCTCGTCGTGGAGACTCGCGTCCCTGAAAACGTGACCTCCACCTGCAATCCCTTCTTCGTATCCCTGCCCATGACTACCATCGACGGCGCGGCGTGGAATTACGATGTGACCGTCTACCCCAAGAATCAGACCGGCAATCCTGACCTTGAAAAGACCGTGCGTGAAGCAAAGAACTCCACCGGCAAGAACAACGGCAGCCTGACTGACATCACCGATGGGTACGCTCACACTGCCACCGCCTCCGTGGGTGACACCGTGGACTACCAGATCATCAGCACCCTGTCCACCATCACCTCCAAGGCATCGGCTCTGAGCGAGTACACCTATGTGGACACGCGGAGCAAGGGCATCCGCTACAACAAGAACGATGTGGTCATCGAGTTCTTTAAGGACGCTGGCTGCACCGACAAGATCGCCACATGGGCGGTGAACTCCGGAAAATTCACTGTGGGTTACGATGACGCCGCCAACACCATGACCATCCGCATGACCGATACCGGTCTGGCGGAGATCAACGAGGCGGCCACCGTGTATACCGACAGCGTCAAGCGCGGGTATTCCGACTGCACCATGCGGATCACCTATGCGGCAACCCTGACCTCTGACGCCAAGATGGGCGATACCGACAATCCCAACGAGGTCGAGCTGACCTGGAAGCGTACCAACACGACTTACTTTGATACCCTCAAGGATTGCTGCCATGTCTACACCTACGGCATTGACGTTCTCAAGCAGTTTTCTGACAACGGCGGCAACCTGCGGAACGTGAAGTTCCGTCTGCACAACGACACCGATGATGTATTCGTGGTTGCTGAGCAGAAGGATGGCGTGTATTATGCCAAGGGCTTTGCCGCAAAGAAAGCCGACGCCACCACTTTTGTTCCCAATGCACAGGGACACATCGTGGTCAAGGGGCTGGAGGACGATGCCTATTCCCTGACCGAAATTGCCACCGACAAGGGCTATGTGCTGCTGAGGGAGGCGGTCAAGATCGTTATCAAGACCGCTGAGAGCGGCCAGTGCGAGAAGTGCGGCGCGAAGTTGCTGACCGCCTCTGCCACCGTCAACGGCAAGGATGTCACCATGACGGATGGCAACGCCATTGTGCCCCTGACTGTGGTCAACAACCCCGGCTTCGATCTGCCCAAGACGGGCGGCTACGGCGTTTGGATGTATACGGTGGGCGGCGTTCTGCTGCTGGGCGCAGCGGCGTTTATCGTGATCCGCAGCCGCAAGCACAAGGACGAGCAGTGAAGCAGAAAAACAAAAGCGCATTTTCGGAATAAATTTTTATGAATAAGAAAATTTATTCCAGTTTCGGAATATTTAGTTGACGGATGGCATATTTCGTTCTATAATGAGAATACTTCTTTTTAGGAGGTGGCTCCCTTGGTAGAACGAAAAGAATATCTTGCTGAACTGGTCGGCTGGAAGGACGAGCAGGTCATCAAAGTTGTGACCGGCATTCGCCGCTGCGGAAAGTCCACGCTGCTGGCGCAGTATCAGGATTGGCTGAGGGTAAACGGCGTCACAGACGCGCAGATCGTATCGGTGAACTTCGAGGAACTGGAATACGAGGAACTGCTGGACTACAAAAAGCTGTACGCCTATCTGAAAGAACGCTTGGTGGCCGGGAGAACGACCTACATCTTTCTGGACGAGATCCAGAAGGTTGCGGACTTTGAAAAGGTCGTGGACAGTCTGTATGTCAAACCAGATGTGGACATCTACATCACAGGCTCCAATGCGTATATGCTCTCAGGCGATCTTGCAACGCTTTTGACAGGCCGCTATGTGGAGATTAAGATGCTCCCGCTTTCGCTGAAAGAGTTCTTGACGATCACAGAGTTGGACGCTGACCGCGGTTTTGCGGAGTACCTGCAATGCGGCGGACTGCCCTATGTTGCCAGGATGGATCGCACCACGGAAAAAGTGGAGACCTACTTAGAGGGCATCTACAACACGGTCATTGTGAAGGACATCGAAGACCGGCAAGCCCGCAAGGAGAGTGAGCCATCCAAGCGGAAGGTAACAGATATTGCGCTGCTGAAATCCATTGCAAAGTACCTCGCCAGCGTGGTGGGCAGCCCGGTTTCTGTTCGTAGCATCACAGACTATCTGATTTCTTCCGGCAGAAAGGTGTCGCCCAATACGGTGGATGATTATGTGGATGCCCTGACAGAGTCCTTTATCTTCTATCCCGCAGAGCGCTTTGACATTGTGGGCAAGCAGCTTCTGAAGATCAACAAGAAGTTCTATGTCGTAGATCTCGGTTTGCGAAATCACATTCTGCCGCGCAGAAATTTTGACCTCGGTTTTTCTCTTGAAAACGTGGTCTATTTTGAACTGCTGCGCCGGGGCTATAAGGTGATGATCGGTAAGCTGGGCAACACGGAGGTCGATTTTGTTGCAGAAAAGCAGGGTGAGTACACCTATTATCAGGTAACGGCGGATATGACGGCGCAGGAGACCTTCGAACGTGAAATGCGTCCACTGACACTGATCCGCGACAATTACGAAAAGATCATCCTGACTGCCGACCATCTGACAGTTGGCAATTACAACGGCATCCGCGTGAAAAATCTTGTGGATTGGCTGCTTGAAAAAGACAACTGAATAATCATGAACAGTCCGACTGCAAAATTGCAGTCGGACTGTTTTATGCCCGAACGTAGTAGCTATAAGAAAAATCAAAATTGAAGGGGAGGTATTTTTTGAGACATAAATGGATACTTATTTCTTTCGTGCTGTTTGCTGTGGCGGGAGTTTTGCTGGCCTATCCATTGGTCAGCACGATCATCAACAGTAAATACCACTCTGACATTGAGACCGCCTACACCGCCGCCATCGAGGACAGCAACGCTGACGAATTAGAGCAACAGCGGCAAGCAGCGCAGCAGTACAACGCCATGCTGTCCGGCGCGGCGACCATTACCGAGGGAGGGGCATCCGCCCCTCCCTTGGCCTATGCCCAGCAGCTCACGGTGGGCGGCGTCATGGCCTATGTGGACATTCCCAAAATCAACGTGTACCTGCCCGTGCAGCATGGTACGGACGCGGACACGTTGGAACGCGCCGTGGGTCATGTAGTCGGCACATCCCTGCCGGTGGGCGGCAGCAGCACCCACGCGGTGCTGTCGGCACATAGCGGCATGGCGAACTCCAAGTTGTTTTCGGACATTGACCAGCTTGCGGCGGGAGACACGTTTTATATCCATGTGCTGGGTGAGGTGCTGGCATATCAGGTGGACAATATCGCTACTGTACTGCCCACGGATACCAGCCTGCTGCAAATCGAGGAGGGCAAGGAATTTGTAACACTGGTGACCTGCACGCCGTTCGGGGTCAACACCCACCGGCTGCTGGTGCGTGGCCACCGTGTTCCCTACACCCCCGAACAGGAAGCGACTGCCGCCGCAGAAAAACCAGCGGTATCCTCGTGGACGCGGCACTACCTCACCGGTCTGACCATCGGCCTTGGCGTGGTGGCGGCAATCGGCGGCGGTTACTTTTTAGTGAGGAGGTTTCACCATGCGTAAGACACCTTTTGTACTGGCGGCGTTGCTGGCCGTGGCGGGTATCTGCGTCATGCTGTGGCCGGCGTTCACAGGACATAGGCTGCAATCCGGCACAGACGCCGCCGTGCAGAGCTTCCTCAAAGAACGAAAGCCGGAGCAGCAATATCCCGAACTACTGACGGCTCTACAGGACTATAACCGCCAGCTTTACGTCGAAAAGCAGTGCAACCTCACCGACCTCGAAGCCTGTGAAGAACCCGCCGCCGACTTGACTGCCTATGGCATCGAAGATGAGATCATAGGCGTCTTAGAGATACCCGCTATGGAGCTGACTATGCCTGTCTATCTAGGCGCATCCGACGCTCACCTTGCCGCAGGCGAGGCAGTGCTGGGTAATACCTCCGCGCCCATTGGCGGTGACAACACCAACTGCGTTATCGCCGGTCATAGGGGCTGGAAAGGCGCGGACTACTTCCGGCATATCGACCGCTTGCAGGCGGGCGATACTGTTACGCTGACAAACTTATGGGAGACGCTGACCTACACGGTGGCTGACATTCAGATCATCCAGCCCCATGAGGTGGACAAGATCAAAATCCAGCAAGGACGCGACCTGCTGACGCTTCTGACCTGCCATCCCTACGCTTCGGGTGGGCGGCAGCGGTATGTGGTGTATTGCGAGAGGGTGTTGCCATGAAGAAGATAAACCCTGTGGTATGGGCTGTTCTCGCTGTGCCGGTCATTTACATGGCGATGGTGTTGGCCTGTTCTTATGAAGCGGGAACAGATCTATTTGCGCTCATGGAGCGTTTCGGCCTACTGCTGGGGCGGCCCGACCTGCTGCGGTGGACAGCGTATACGCCGAGGTGCATCCTGGGCGCGTTGGTATGCTATGGCCTGGCGGTGACGCTCTACTATTCTGACCACGAGAACCGTCGCCCAGGTGAGGAATACGGCTCGGCCAAATGGGGCAGCGCTCGTGAACTGAACAAGCAGTATGCCGATCCAAACGGTAAAAACGTTATCCTGACAAAGCACGTTTCCATAGGGCTGGACGGCTATAAGCACCAGCGCAACCTCAATATTTTGGTGGTGGGCGGCAGCGGTTCCGGCAAGACCCGCTTTTTCTGCAAGCCCGGTATTATGAGCGTCAACTGCTCCTATCTGATCGTTGACCCAAAGGGAGAGATGCTGCGTAGTACCGGCTATCTTCTGAAGGACGAGGGATACGATATTAAGGTATTTGACCTCATCCACCCCCGGCAATCGGACGGCTATAACCCCTTCACCTACATTCGGGACGACCCGGATGTGCTGAAGCTCATGGACAATCTGGTGAAAAACACCACACCGCCAAAGGGTGCATCCAACGATCCGTTTTGGGAAAAGGCGGAGATTGCGCTGGACTCTGCGCTGATGCTATATCTGCTCTATGAGGCACCTGTGGAGGAACAGAACTTTGAAATGCTGATGTTCATGCTGGAATGTGCGCGGGTCATGGAGGAGGACGAACAGTACCAAAGTCCACTGGATCTGCTGTTCCAAACTTTGGAGGAGCGCGACCCGTCACATATCGCCGTGCGGGAATATAAGGTTTATAAGCAGGCGGCGGGCAAGACCGCCAAAAGCATTCTTGTGACGGCATCGGTGCGTCTGGCAGCGTTTATCTTTCCGCAGTATGCCGCCATGATGCAGACCGATGAGATGGATTTTGCTTCGATGGGTGAGCGTAAGCGCGCCATCTTTTGCGTTATTCCCGTCAACGACGGCAGCATGAACTATCTGGTCAGTATGCTGATGACCCAGTGCTTTCAACAACTCTATCTGCGGGCGGACGAGCGGTATAACGGGCGGCTACCCATGCCGGTGCGCGTGATACAGGACGAGTGGGCCAACGTTGCCCAGCCGGACAGCTATCCCAAGGTGTTGGCTACCTGCCGCAGCTATAATATCGGCATCAACATCATCGTGCAGAACATTCAGAGCATAAAGGCACTGTATAAGGACGAGTGGGAGGGTATCATCGGCAACTGTGATACCCTCCTGTTTCTCGGTGGCGGCAACGAGCCCACATCACTGGAATTTGTGTCGAAGCTGCTGGGAAAGGAAACGGTGCATACCCGCACACGCGGGCAGACGAAGGGACGCAGTGGGTCAAGCTCTGTGAATTTCCAGCAGACCGGGCGTGACCTGATGACCCCTGACGAAATACGGATGCTGCCCACCAATGATGCACTCCTGTTCATTCGCGGCGAAAAGCCGGTGCGGGATAAAAAGTACGACATCAAGAAGCACCCCAATGTGCGCCGCACAGCGGACGGTCGGGCGAAGCCTTACAGCCATAACCCGCCTGTGCCGGACTACACGCTGCCCGACCTGCCTTATGAATTTCGCACATTGGACGACTATACATTTTTGGAGGACGAACATGAAATTGAAGAAACCTAACACCATTGTAAGAGCCGTGTGTGCAGGCGCGGGACTCACTCTCTGCTGCCTTGTGCCGGTCTACGCCACCGGCGGTGATCCGCTGACCATCGTCAACAACCTGTCCGACTTCATCTTTTCGGTCATCAAGGCCATTGGCATCATCATTCTCGGCTGGGGTATCGTGCAGGTGGGCATGAGCATCCAAAGCCACGACGCCAGCCAGCGGACGCAGGGCTTGCTGTGCCTGTTCGGCGGCTTGCTTATTACCTTCGCCAAGGAGATCCTGACGCTGATCGGCGCGGTGTAAGGTATGGACAACAACTGGATCATTGACAATCTCAACTATGCCTTTGGTGTATGGAACGACAAACTAACGGAGATGTGGTCGCTGCTGTCCCAATCGCCGCAGGCGTTTAAGGGCGGCACGATATGGCAGACGATTCAGACCGTCAATGGAGCCATGCAGGGCATCAGTTACGGTCTGCTGGTGCTGTTTCTGGCCATCGGCATCTTCCGCAGCAGTGCCAGTTTCCGGGATTTTCAGCGGCCTGAACACGTCCTGCGGCATTTTATCTACTTCGTCATGGCGAAGCTGGCTGTTACCTACGGTATCGACCTGATGGTGGACATCTTTGCGGTCTGCGCCGGTATCATCTCCACCGCTGCCGGCAGTGTGGGCGGTATCGACGGTGCAGCTGTGTCGCTGCCTGCGGAGATGGCGACCGCCATCGAGGACGTGGGCTTCCTCGCCAGTATTCCCCTGTGGCTGGTAACGCTGCTGGGTTGCCTGCTTATCACGGTACTGGCGTTTCTGATGATCCTCACCGTGTATGGTCGATTCTTTAAGCTGTACCTGTACGCCGCGCTGTCGCCGGTGGCGCTGGCATCCTTTGCGGGAGAAGGCACGTCCCAGATGGGGCGTGCCTTTCTGAAAAGCTATATGGGCGTATGCCTGGAGGGCGCGGTGATCGTGCTGGCCTGTATCGTGTTCTCGGCCTTCGCCGCCAGCGACACGGTAGTGCTGGGCGGCGGCTCGGTGGTTACGCAGGTGTGGGGCTATCTGGGCGAGGTGATCTTCAATATGCTGGTGCTGGTGGGATTGGTCAAGGGCGCCGACCGCGTGGTGCGGGAGATGTTTGGAATGTAAGGAGGAAACACATGGAAATCAAAATCAACAAAGAAATTCGCAGCTATAAGGAAACCGTCTACTTTGGCCTGACAGCGCGACAGTTGATCTGTTCGCTGCTGGCCGTGGGTACGGCGGTGGGGCTGTACTTCGCCCTGCGGGGCGTATTAGACCGCGAGACGCTGGGCTGGCTGTGCATCGTGGGCGCTGCACCTATGGCGGCGGCAGGATTCTTTCACTACAACGGCCTGACGCTGGAGCAATTTCTATGGGCATGGTGCAAGACCAACTTTCTGCTGGCCGGTCGGCGGCTGTGGCACAGCGAGAATTACCTATACGACCTTTGGGAGAAGGAGGACAAGAAGTGAGAAAACTATTCAAGGGCCGCAGCACGGAACGGGACGCTTTCCGCATTCCCCGCAGCGTGCAGCAGTCCATCCCCATCAAGCGCATCTATAAAGACGGTATCTTTCAGGTAAGCGGCAGGTTTTCCAAGACCTGGCGCTTTTTTGACATCAATTACGCCGTGGCCTCGCCGGAAAAGCAAATGGAGCTGTTTCTGGGCTACTGCGGCGTTCTCAACAGCCTGCCCATCGACGCGGGTATCAAGCTGACGCTGGTAAACCGGCAGCTGAACCGGCAGGAGTTCAGCCGGAATCTCCTGATGGACTGCCGGCAGGATGGCCGCGACTACATGCGCCGCGAGTACAACGACATTCTGCTGGACAAGGCCAGCGGCAGCAACAATCTGGTGCAGGAGAAGTACATCACCGTGTCCGTGGCCAAGCGCAGCATTGAGGAAGCCCGCGTCTTTTTCGCCCGTGTCGGCACCGACCTGACCGCTGGCCTGAGCCGCATGGATTCCGGCATACGGGAAATCACCCTCAACGAGCGACTGCGGCTATTCCATGACTTTTTCCGGGTGGGACAGGAGACGGACTTTGCCTTTGACCTGCAAACCGCCCAGCGGCGCGGCCACGACTTCCGCGACGCCATCGCGCCGGAGACGCTGCAATTCTTCCACGACCACTACGCCGTGGACGAGCGTGTAGGCCGCACCCTGTTCCTGCGGGAGTACGCCAGCTTCATCAAGGACACCATGATCACCGAACTGATGGACTATCCCCGGAACATGATGCTGTCCATCGACATTGTGCCGGTGGCCACCGACGAGGCTGTATCGGAGATGCACCGGCGCATCATGGCGGTGGAGAGCGACATTACCCGCTGGCAGCAGCGGCAGAACCACCACAACAATTTCTCCGCCAACATCCCCTATGATCTGGAGCAAATGCGGAAGGAGACACGGGAGTTCTTAGACGACCTCACCGCCCGCGACCAACGGATGATGTATGCGCTGGTGACGCTGACCCACCTTGCCGACAGCGAGGAGCAGTTGGAGCAGGACACGGAAGCACTGTCTGCCATCGGGCGTTCCCACGGCTGTCAGTTTGCCACTATGAAGCACCAGCAGGAGGACGCGCTGAACACGGTGCTGCCCTACGGCCTGCGGCGTATCGACGCCATGCGGACGCTGACCACGGAGAGCACCGCCGTGCTGCTGCCCTTCAAGACGCAAGAGATCATGGATACCGGCGGTTTGTACTACGGCGTCAACGCTGTGTCCCGCAACCTCATCATCTGCAACCGCGACGCGATGCTCAACGGACACGGCCTTTATATGGGCGTATCCGGCAGCGGCAAATCTATGATGGCCAAGCAGGAGATTGGCTTTGTGGCACTGAACACCAACCACGATATTATTGTGGTAGACCCCGAGCGGGAGTATGGCCCGCTGATCCGTGCCCTGGGCGGCGAGGTCATCACCATCTCCGCCTCCAACGGCAGCTATGTCAACGCATTGGATATCTCTAAGGAGTACGGTGACGGGCGCAATCCGCTGGTGCTGAAAAGCGAGTTCATCATGTCTCTGTGTGAACAGCTCATGGGCGCGGGCGAGATCGGCGCAAAGGAGAAGTCCATCATCGACCGCTGTACCGCCAACATCTACCGCAAGTACATCCGCAAATATGAGGGCGATCCGCCCACGCTGAAAGATCTCTATGACGACCTCATGCGGCAGAAGGAGCCTGTCGCCCATGAGATTGCGCTGGCACTGGAACTGTTCACTACCGGCAGCCTGAACGTGTTTGCCCATCAGACCAATATCGACACCCGCAACCGTATCATCTGCTACGACATTCAGGACTTGGGCGAAAACCTCAAGCCCATCGGCCTGCTGGTGATGCTGGACAGCATCCTCAACCGCGTCATTCGCAACCGGCAGCAGGGCCGATATACCCACGTCTATATTGATGAGATCTATCTGTTCTTCGCCAGCCCCGGTGTGGGCGGTACGAGCGCCATCAACAACTATTCCAGCGAGTTTCTGTATAAGTGCTGGAAGCGGTTCCGTAAATACTACGCCACCCTCACCGGCATTACGCAGAACGTGGAGGAGTGCCTGCTATCCGACACGGCGCGGCTGATGTTCGCCAACAGCGAGTTCTTGGTGCTGCTGAATCAGGCACCTACCGACCGTGCTGAGCTGGCCAAGCTGCTGGATGCCAGCGACGCGCAGATGGATTACGTCAGTGACGCACCGGCAGGCCACGGGCTGATCAAGGTGGGCTCTTGCCTCGTGCCTTTCATCAATGAGCTGCCCCGCGACACGGAGCTGTACCGCCTGATGACCACCAAGCCGGGGGAGCAAAATGCGTGACATAAAAACCCGTGCCGCCATGGAGCAGCCGAAAACGCGGCAGCAAAACGTCATACCCCGCACGGCGGTTCGTATCTTGCAGCGGCACTACCTCCAGCAGAAGCAGGAACGCCAGACCCGGCACCAGCGCCAGCCGGTGGAGTATGCCTCGGAGCAGGCGCAGCAGGGGACGGCAGATGCCGCCCATCTGATTTTCCACGCTACGCAGCAGCTCCAGCGGAAATATGCTCTGCACAAATACCGTACCCAAAAGGTGCGGCAGCGGCAGGAAACGACGGCTGCGCAGGTGTGCCAGCGGGATATGTGGCACTCAACAGAGAGGACTACCACAGCCCAGCACACTGCCACAGTGCCGCGCCAACCGACGCAAAAACCGCCTGCGACTGCTATGACCGCCGCCCAGCAGCGGGCAAAGCAGCAAACCCAGCGCGCCGCCCAGCGGCAGATGCTCCAGCAGACGAAAGCCGCCGCCCGCAAAGCGGGACAGCGGCTGGAGCAGATGGCACAGGCGGCAGGCAAAGCCATTCGCGCCGGTATTGAGGCGATAGCCGCAGCGGGCGGCGGTGTGGTGCTGTTCCTGCTGCTGGCCTTGCCGGTAATCGCGGTGGCGGCAGCGTTGTCTCCGGCAGGCGTTGTGGCGGACAGCCACACCATGGAACCCACCGGCGAGGCTATGGAGGTATGGGAGCGCCTGCCGGACGATCTTACCATGGAACGGCGCATGGTCGTCACTTATGCGCTGGCACTGGTGGAGAAGGTGGATTACTTTTGGGGAGGCAAATCGCTGTTGCTGGGCTGGGACGACCGCTGGGGTGAGCTGACGGAGGTTACAGCCGAGGGCGGCGACAGCACCGGCACGGAGCAGCCTTACGGCCTTGACTGTTCCGGCTTCGTGGACTGGGCGTTTTACAACGCCAGCGGCGGCGAGTATGTGATCGGGCAGGAAAGTGGCGCAGCAGAGCAGCACGCCAACTGCGTGGACATAGAATGGGACGAGGTACAGCCGGGGGACTTGCTGTTCTATCCGGAGGATGAACACGTCGGCATCGCCGCAGGACGCGACTGGCTGGGCCGCCTGCTGGTGGTGCATTGTGCCGCGGGTACGGACGGCGTGGCAATCTCCCACCGAACCGGATTTGAGACTGCGGCAAGACCGGTGTACTACGGGGATGAATAGAGGGCAGGGGGAAACTCCCCTGCCCTGCTTTTTTCATGCCCTCAAACGATACTTGCATCGTTTGCCGCCGCGCTGTTGGCTCCAGCGCCTGCAAAAGCCGTCGAAACCCGTCTCAATTTGAGACGGGTTTCTGCTATTCCTTCGATGCTTCCAATGCGCTGCGAATCATGGAGGCCATCATGTTCAACTGCTTCGGCGTGGCGGCTTGCAGCAACTCCAGCAGCGCATCTATGTCTTGATTGCCCTGTTGCGGCAATACCTCCACCAACAGATACGTTGGAGAGACGTTCAGCGCCTGACAGAGCGAGACGAACACCGGCAGGCTGGGAACTTTTGTGCCCGCCTCGATCTGTCGCAGGTAGGTGGCGTTGATGCTGCACGCTTCCGCCAGCCGTTCCCCTGTCCAGCCCCGCTCCTTACGCGCCATATTGATCCTCTTGCCAAGCAGCTTCTTATCCATGTGTCGCCTCCGTCTGTATGCCTAAAGCGTTTTATTTATACGCTTATAGCTTACATTTTCCTTGACGCGAAAAATAGCGACTGTTAGAATATGAATTGTAAGCTAATAGACTACAAATAAGGCGGGTGAAGGTATGGATAAGCCGATACGCTGTGCCATCATCGGGCAGCATCCTATGCGCTTTCCGTGGGGCTTCGATGAAGAAGATGAGTCCTGCGGCAAAATGAAGATGGAACTGGCGCAGCAGATCATGGTGCTGCGCCAGAATGGTGTGTCGCAGTTCCTTGTGGCCTGTGACTGCGGTGTGGGACTGTACGCCGCTGAGATCGTCAACGGTCTGCGGGCAACGACCGACCATGACCTGATGCTCATTTGCTACACGCCCCATGAGGAGCAGGCGACAAAATGGGCGCCCTATTTGCGGGAACGGTACTTCGATATGCTGACCGCCTGCACCTACCTGTCTGCTGTGTGCGAAGCTGGCGCACCGGGCGCGCAGCTCCAAGCCTACAAGAAGATCATCGACCTCGCCGATGTCGTGCTGTGCGTCTACGATACGGACATACCGGCCACAAGCAGTGCGGAGGATAGAGCGTTGGCCTACGCAGAGGGGCAGCACAAGTCGCTGGTGCTGCTGCATCCGACAGAACTGACCACAAAACAGATCTCCGCTGCCCATGACGCGAGATGACAAAGATCATGCCGTGTGCTATACTGTCGGCATCGAGCCAAGGAGGTGTCTGAGATGCTGTTCCAATACCATATCCGTGAAATGACGGTGGAAACAAGTGCAGAGGATTTCGTGACGCACTTTGTCCATGTGGAGAAGTTCCTGCCCTTCTGCCAGCAGTGCAGCAGCTACAATACCCGCTGGACGTGTCCGCCCTTTGACTTTGATCCCATGACCATCTGGCGGAGCTACAGGGGACTACGGCTGTATGCCCGCATCTTACAGGCGGATGTGCCGGAGCAGCCGCTGGATGAGGCGGTGGCGGCACTGAAGCAGGAAAAGCGTCTGTACCGGCACGAGCTTCAGCGGTGGGAGCGGGAAACGCCGGGGAGCCAAATGCTGCTGGCGGGCACCTGCGACCAGTGCGAGGTGTGCGAAAAGGTACAGGGACATCCCTGCGGCAGACCGGAGCTGCTGCGCTACTCCATCGAGGCGCTGGGCGGCGATGTGGAGGGCTGTTTGCAGCACTACTTCCACCTGCCCATGCTGTGGGGCAGGGATGGCAAAGCGCCGGACTACTTTGTGTTGGTGGGCGGCCTGCTCACCAAGTGACAACGGAAACATAAAAATGACGGGTGTATCGGTGGATACACCCGTCATTTTTCATTGTTCCTTTTCGCGGCGTTGGCAGCGGCGCGGGCCTTGTCGCGGTTCTTGCGTTGAGCGACGAGATCGGCCTTGGCCTGCCGTTTCGCTTTTCGTTCCTGCAAGAGCTGCACCTCCTGCCGCTGGTACTCCTGCTCGTAGCGGGGATAGTGATGCTCCCGCGGCGGCTTGTACTGTGAAGGCAGCTCTGCGGCCTTCAGCGCCGCAGACCAGTTACCGAAGCGCTGGGCGATGTACGCACCACCCACGACCTCGCAGGGTGCGGGCGTATAGGACACATCGACGCACTGACGTACATAGGCGATGAGGTCGGCGTCGCTGGCGGTTTCGTATTCTATCGCAAAAGCCTCGTCCTGCGCTTGCAGGGCCTCGATGGTGCGCTTGACGATCTGCTGATGCAGCAGGTTATCCCCGTTGACCTGTGGCATTTTTGTGTCCCTCCTGGGCATAATAGACTCAGCCAGATGGAGCGGCATCCTTCGTAAATCATCATCATTCAGGAAAGCATTTTTCGCCACCGGCTATGGTAAAACGATAGCATTTGCGGCACGGGAAGTCAAGTATGGCATCGGTGTCAGGGCGAAAACAGTCGCTGGAGACCGAAACGGGAGGTATATCCGCCGAGCCTTTCCGCGATGATGGATGATACGAAGGGTGTTCGCCGTCAAAAATCGCGTCAGGAGGAGTACGAAATGCCACGCAGAGGGGAGAACATCTATAAACGCGGAGACGGCCGCTGGGAGGGCCGCTATATCCGCGGTCGGACGCCGGAGGGACGGGCGCAGTACGGCTACGTCTATGCCGCCACTTACAGCGTCTGTCGGGAAAAACGGCGGCAGCGTCTGCGGGAGCTGCCCCGTGAGATCACGCCAAGCAATAACATGACATTGCCGGAGGCTGTGGAGCTATTTTTCGTGGAACGGGAACAGAAACGGAAGCTGAAGGAGTCCACTGTCAGCCGGTATCGGTATGTGGTGCGGCAGTATATCCAGCCGCAGTTGGGAGCAGCGCCGCTATACACACTGACGGAGCAGCGGGTAGCGGATTTTTACCGGAAGCTCCAGGAACAGGGTCTATCGGCCAAAAGCACACGGGACGTTGGCGTACTGCTGCGAGCCATTCTGCGGAAGGCATCCAAGCACGGATGCTTCTGCACGGGGGTAAACGCCGAGCTGCCAGTGTGTAAAAAGCGGCAGGTGGAGATATTCACCGAGCCGGAGATCCTGCGGCTGGCACATCATATCGTAAACGAGCCTGACCTGACCGGTCTTGGCGTTCTACTGACGCTGAACAGCGGCCTGCGGCTGGGAGAGCTGTGTGCGCTGCGTTGGTCGGACATCGACCTCCATGCAGGCTTTCTACGTGTAGAACGCGAGGTGCAGCGACTCTATGAAAAAGGTCATACGAGGCTTGTCGTACAGCCGCCCAAGAGCGAATCGTCGCTGCGGAGAATACCGCTGCCAACTGATATCCTGTCCCTGCTGGCAGCGCACAGACCCGAGAACGCGGGCAGTTTCTGCCTGCTGACAAGCTCCGGCGATCCGCTGGAACCGCGTACCATGCAGAACCGATATAGGTCGCTGTTGAAGCGGGCGGGCGTGCCGTACCGCAATTTTCATGCCCTGCGGCACACCTACGCTACACGCTGTATTGAGCAGAATGTGGATGTCAAAAGTGTCAGCGAAATGCTGGGCCACAGCGATGTGCGGATCACCCTGCAAACCTATGTCCATGTCTCCCTGCGGCATAAGCAGCAGGCGGTGCAGAGCATCTGCTTCCTGCCGGTTGGGAACTTTGCGCCGTCAGAAGTTCCGTCAGGCGCAGCAAAAAACGCCACACGACAGGGCGCGGCGGCGCAGGTTTCCTAAATGATGATGATTTACGAAAAAAGCTGTGCCGTCCGCGCAACAGAATACCCAAAAAACGGTAGGTGTGCAATCCGCACACCT
>OMAC01000785.1_pt1 | contig 16709 bp, 12 predicted proteins | sample 1644561 | NCBI WGS metagenome assembly OMAC01 (sample SAMEA103958144, study PRJEB25191) | human gut metagenome
AAGTTCTATGAACTCTACATTGGTCTGATACAAAAAATCGTCCTCTCCACAAGTAATATAAAGAGGTGGAACTTTTCTTCCGTCACTTAAGGTTTTCTTTGCTAACCACTTCATATCCAGCGGTCCATCCACAAGTTCTTTCATTTTTTCAGGGTCACCACCAGACATTACTGCTCCTGAAAAAGAACCGATTGCTGCAAAGCGTTCCGGATTCGACAGCCCATGGAGGAGTGCGCCGTATCCACCCATAGATAATCCTGCAATATAGCTATGCTCCGGTTCTGCTGAAATAGGAAAATAATTGGTTACAAACTCCGGCACCTCTTTTGCCACAAAATCAAAAAAGGCATCCCCATCCAACGTATCATGGTAAAATTTATTTTCTCCGGAAATCATGACTACTGCAATATTTCTTTCCTCTGCATACAGTTCCAGACTGGTATAACCACTCCATTGTGCGTGATTATTTCCAAAGCCATGCAATAAATAAAGCACCGGATATTTTTCTTTAATCTGATGGGTGGGTTTCACCGGTTCTTCTGCTCCTGGCATTTTCATCTGCATTGATTCCGGAATCGTAACACTGGGAACGATTACCGTAATATCCACGGTTCTCTGCAAGGTATAGGAAATTACATTACATACAAGTTTTGCCATTTTCTTCCTCCATGTGTTATAAATAGGATAACAGATTCTGATATACAATCTCATACGCTTTCGGATACATGTGAATACCATCCACGGTATATGCCTCCTGCAGATTGCCCTCCGCATCTGTCAATCCTTCATTAACATCAATATAAGTAAATCCATACTTTTCTGCAAGTACCTTTACCTGCTCATTTGCACGGTTTACATTTTCATTGGTACGGATTCCCAAATCAATGCCCCTGCTTTTTCCTGCCTGGACATTAACCGGATAATACCGCATCACATAAACTCTGGTATCGGGTAATTTCCTTTTTAATATAGAAAGTATCCGGTCATAGTTTCCAATTAAATGTTCCAGCCATTCTGACTCTCCAAAACGTGCATTGATGTCATTGGTACCTATGTTGATAAAAACCACGGACGGTTCCAGATTTAGCAGCATGGTATCAATTTCTCTTAAAAAGTCATCGGTGGTATATCCACCCACTCCACGATTGTATACAACTTTTCCCAGTCCATGGTCTGCACTTATTTCATTAATCGGAAACTGTTCCATTAAGGATGACCCGGTGAACAAAATCTGCCCTTTCTGTGCCAATTCGTTCAAGTCCTGGTAATTGCGGATTCTCTTTTTCTGTTCCTCACGAAAATACTCATCAACAGTCATCTTCTTTTCTCCTTTCACTCAAATTCTCATAACATCCTGTGGTTTCTATACGATCCCCCAGAACCAACTTCCCATTCCGACAATTACCGGAATTGTCACAATAGAAAGGAGGGTGGAAATCACCACAGTTTCCACTGCATAGGGATAATCACAGTCATATAACTGTGCATACACTGCTACATTGGTTCCCACCGGACAGGCTGCTGCAATCAACAGTGCCATCTTCAATTCTGTCATAGATGCCGGCAGCAGACAAAGAAATACCATTGCCACCAAAGGAATAATCATCAGACGTAAAATGGAGATTGCATAGAGTCTGCCACGAAGAAACATTTTTTTGATATCAGTCTGCGCTAAATAAATTCCGGTTACAAACATAGCCAATGGTGTATTTAAATTGGCAAGAAAATCAATACTCTTGTCTATGACAGCCGGTAAGGTAACCGGTAATAAAAACAGGAGAATTCCAATCACGATTGCCACAAAAAAGGGAGCCTTGAAAAGTTTTTTTGCCCATTTTGCAGCCATCTCCCCTGCACTTTCCCTGACCTTGGGGTTTCCGGCTTTATCTGCAACGAGTACGGAAACGCCCCAGCTCCACTGGAGCAGATTAAGAAATGCAATAAATGCCGCAATATAAAACACCGCACCATCACTGAACTGGGCAACAATCAAAGGGACACCATAAAACCCCGGATTGGAAAAGGCGGCTGCAAAACTTGCCACACCATCTTTCTTGAAAAATAGTCTCGCTATTACAATCGACAACAATAAAATAATGGCTGCTGCCAAAGCACTCCATCCCAGTCCTGCCAATCGCTCCTCTGTTTTCTCAACCAAGAAACCATTCACGATAACACAGGGTAAGGATACATACAATAAGATATTGCCGATGCTTTTACTTCCCTCCGTGGAAATTTTTCCACCTCGAAACAACAGATACCCCACTGCTGCCAGAATAAACATAATGATAATTTGCTGTAAGATTGTTGTAATCATCGCTATTTCTCCATAAGTTTTCCATAGGGCTGTGTTTCTTCATACGCCAATGACTGTAAAATAATATGGATACTGTGGGAAACACAGGCTTTTAAGTCATCCAATGACAGCATGCCCTTCTCCAGTTCCTGGCGGAGATTTTCATGGTCACGTTGACAACCGGGCATCACCAAATCATTTCCTGCACGCATACATCCCGCTGCTGTACAATCCGGACCGTTTTCTGTAGTCGTCCAGTCTGTCATAATAACTCCCTGAAATCCCCATTCATCTCTTGCCGCTTTAGTACAAAGATCAAAGCTGTTTGCTGCGTGAATTCCATTTACTTTATTATAGCTGGTCATAATTGACATTGGCTGTGCGGTCTTTACTGCAATTTCAAAGCCCTTCAGATAAATCTCCCGCAATGCGCGCTCGGAAAGAATACTGTCACATCCCATCCGGTTATCTTCCTGACTGTTACATGCAAAATGTTTAATGGTCGTTCCCACGCCTGCATTGCTTTGTACACCTCTGGTCATAGCTGCTGCCATCAAGCCGGTCAGTAATGGGTCTTCTGAATAGTATTCAAAATTTCGTCCACAGAGAGGATTCCGATGAATGTTCATGCCAGGAGCCAGCCACAAAGTCACACGAAACTCCTGTAATTCCTGTCCAATCATTTCCCCGACTTCCTGTACCAGCTCTGTGTCAAAACTTTGTGCCAGCAGAGTTCCTACCGGAATCGCTGTACAATACTGATAGTATCGTTCCTCACCAGGCTGGACTCCTGTATCCTCATAGAATACACCACCTTCCAGACTGAAATGGAAGGGTTTCTGCGCAATCTTTCCAGTTTCTTTCTCCACATCGTAAAACTTCATCAGGCGCAGTCCTGCAGGGCCATCTGCCAAAGTGATGGGCGCTACTCCCTGCTTTATTGCGCAGTCACTGGTTTCCGCCGCAGACCCCGGCACGGATTCTCCTGCAGCACCCAGACTTCCACCCTGTCCTTTGCCTATATTTCCGGTTGCCATGCTGATAAGCTGTTCCTGTGTGAGGTTTTCTGTAATCTGTTTTGCCACCTCGTCCTCTGACATCTGGCTGCCACGATATACACAGCTTTTCGTTTTCCAGGAATCTTTATCCACAGAAACCACTCCGCAATTACTGTTTTGTGTCTCCTGTACTGCTCTCTGACGCCGGGCGGTCAGTTCGTCTCTGTCCAGTTTCTTAAGGAGTTCCTGTCTGGCAGTATCTAACTCCTCCTGGTATTCCTGCTGTACTGGGCAGATATGGGTCAGTTCTTCTGTGATGACCTCCTGCTCAAGGCTATATCCTCCAATAACTTTTGCCTGTGCCAGTGAAGAACCTGCCCAAAGCACATAAGTGCCTGCCTCCAAAGTCCATGTGCCTGTTTCTTCCACATAGGATGCCAGTTTCTCTGCCTCAAAACAGATTTCCAGGCTTTCCTTTTCCCCCGGCTGTAATTCTTTTGTTTTTGCAAAAGCTGCCAGTTCACGGAAAGGTTTGTCCTGTTTCTCAGCCGGTGAAGATACATAAATCTGGACAACCTCACGTCCTGCACATTTTCCTGTGTTTGCAATCTCCACTTTCACGCAGATAACCGGATTATTTTCTGATGCCTGTACAGAAATCTCCTTTGCATGGATATCAAAATCCGTATAAGAAAGTCCTTCTCCAAACTCATAACGTACCGGCATCCGGAATGTATCAAAATATCGATAGCCTACATAAATATCTTCTCCATAAAGTACTTTCTCCACATCCCCATCATTATGTGAGAACGTAGCAGAAGATGGATAGTCTTCATATTGATAAGCCCAGGTATCTGTCAGTTTACCGGAAGGATTTACTGCTCCGGAAAGTACATCAGCAACTGCATTTCCACCTTCCATTCCCGGCTGACTGATGAGAAGTACAGACTCTATATTCTCATACTTCTCCAGGAAAGAAAGGTCAACCACACCACCGGTATTGATTAACAGAATTACATGGGTATAAAGATTACAGATTGCTGCCAGAAATTCTTCTTCCTCTTTTGTAAGATAATAATCTCCACCTCTGGCATAACGGTCTGCGCCTTCTCCTGCCACGCGGGATAAAACATAAACTGCGGTCTCTCCGGATGTTTTTACAGGCACATTTCCTACAGGAATGACAAACGGATGAGAACAGTAAAATTGAAAAAAATCGACTGTTGATTCATGCTTTTGCAGTCCTTCCCGAATCTTTTTTATCCATTCCATTCTTGCGTTGTCATAAATGCCTGCATATTCCTTTATCCATTCTTCATTGGAAACAGGAAAGCCTGCCTGTTTCATTCCCTCATAGATGCTGACACTGGCTCTTTCATTTACATCGCCTGAGCCTGTCCCGCCTTTTATGGTTTTATATACTCCGGAACCATATAGTGCTACCGGATTGTTTTTAGAAAGTGGAAGAAAATGATTTTTATTCTGTAATAAAACCATTCCCTCTGCAGCCGCACGCCGCGCCAGAGCTGCATGCTCTTTCTCCCGCTGAGTTACTGTCCCATCCTTTGTTCCTGTTAAAATTCCCGTCCGTATTTTTTTCACAATCCATCTCCTCTATCCTTAAATCACTTTATTGGCTTTTAAAGTTTCCACTTCCTGACTGCTATACCCCAGCATCTCCTCAAGAATTTCCTCGTTATCCTGTCCCAGCGTAGGTGCAGGGCAGTTAATGCGGGGCATCATGTCCATCAGCTTAATTGGATTTCCGTTTACTTTCATCGTACCAATCACCGGATGCTCTACCTCGATAAACATTTCCCTTGCCTCTGCAATATGAGGGTCTTCTGTAATCTGTTTTACATTATAGATAGGTCCTGCCGGAATTCCTTTGAATAAAGTCATTTCAACAACTTCATCCACGGTATACTGCATGCTCCACTCCTCAATATACTGCTTTTGAATCTCATTATTCTGTACCCGTAAGGGAACCGTGAGAAACCGCTCATCTGTAATCATCCAGGGCATATGAATCACTTCATTACAGAATTTTTCGTATAATTTCTGATTTCCGCAGGCAATTACAACCATTCCATCTTTTGCATGATAAGTATCGTAAGGTGCGATGGATGCGTAAGCATTTCCATTCCGCACCGGAAGTTCCTGGGATTTAAAGTAGCGGATATAGGCATTTTCCAGACTGGCTACTACGGAATCCACTAAAGAGACATCAATCCGCTGTCCCTCGCCTGTTATGTACCGGGCATTGACTGCCATCAGGACACCAATTACCAGATTCATGCCTCCCAGAATATCTCCCATGGCGTTACCGCAACGGGTTGGCTGGCCACCCTTTTCTCCGGTGACACTCATTAAACCACCCATGGCCTGGGAAATAATATCGTATCCCGGTCTCTGCGCATAAGGCCCATAAGACCCGAACCCCGACAAAGCACCGTAAATCAGGCGTGGATTGACTTCATGAAGTACTTCATAGCCGACACCCAGTTTATCCATGACACCCGGACGGTAATTTTCCAACAGAATATCTGCTTTTTTTACCAGTTCCAGAAGAATCCTTTTTCCTTCCTCTGTTTTCAGATTCAAGGTGATTCCCTTTTTATTCCGGTTCAGATTTGCATAGTACATGCTCTCGCCATTTTCATAAGGGCCATAACCTCTGGCATCATCACCGTTTCCCGGCATCTCTATTTTAATTACATGGGCACCGAAGTCTCCCAGAATAGAACCTGCATAGGGGCCTGCCACCACTCTGGTCAAATCCAGTACCGTTAAATTCTGTAGTGCCTGTACATTTTCAACTTTTTCCTTCATGTCCATCAATCCACTTCTCCTGCCTATTTCTCTGTTTTGATATCCTCGTCCCGGATTTCGCCCTCATTCACATGAATTTTAAGACGCATAATTGCTGAACCCATGGATTTTCCAAGGCTGTCCAGACGCAGGCTCATCGTAGCCCCGCCACCTAATGCATGGCGCAGAACAAAGTTAAAACCGTTCAGGCTGGGTAAGTCATAGCGGGTAATCTCACCCTTTACCATGTCACCAAAAAAAGCATGCAGTTTCTCCGGTGTTACTTCTCTTTTAATATTCGGGTCTGCGGGCAAACACACAGATATTACTGGTGTCACCCTTATCACCACTACGCCCGTGGGCAATATCATTTAAAAAAATTTCCATATCGACCTCCATACCAACATTCACTGTGGTTATACTTCCAGAATATGGGGCTGTATATCCAGCACATCCCTGGGAACAACGGTGGGCCATAATGCCATTACTTCCTGTACATGGGCTCTGCCACCAAAGAAAGAGGCTCCTGGAGGACCATTTAACTGCATCGGGCTAATCTCCGGAATGATTTTGGCACATTCATTTTTATCTTCTGAGAATACTGCAATTCTCATAACGCACTCATTTAAGTTTTTCAGTGCCTCCTCACTCATGTTTGCCACATTTAAGTGCAGGCTGTTGAGTCCGATAAAACTGATATGTACATCATCTGCTTTCATACCGCGTTTCTTCATCTTCTTCATAATGATATCCGCACAGTATTTTGCCTTTTCATAAGCATCCGGCCATGCAAAGCTGAGCATGGATACGGTTTTCCAGCCTTTGTGATAGCCAACGCAGAGCTTAATGGTATTAGGACGTTCCTTACCCCGGATATTGTCAATGCGTACCCGGTTATCTCCTACTTGGGTAATGGTTGCCTTACTGATGTCTACGTTGACATCCGGTGTCAGATAGTTGGCAGGGTCGAGAACCTCATACATAAACTGTTCCTTGCAGCTCTGCTCGCAGATAATGCCTCCGCAGTCCGGTGCTTTTGTAATCTCAAAGGTATCCGGTGTCAGTTCAGCAATAGGAAATCCCAAATCTTCCATCCGAGGAACATTGCGCCAGTCATACATATAGTTGCCGCCTGCGCCCTGACCGCCACACTCCAGGAGATGGCCTGCCATAATGCCTCGCGCCAGGTTGTCCCAGTCATCATCTGCCCAGCCAAACTCGTGGGCAAGAGGGGCAAGAAACAGTGCGCTGTCTGCTGCACGGCCTGTGATTACCACATCCGCACCCTGGGCAAGTGCCTCCTGAATTCCTTCGTGACCGATGTAAGCATTGCAGTTGTAAATTTTATCTACAATGTCATTGAAATTACCGTCATAATCAAAATTGGGGAATGTCCAGCCATCCTTTAATAACTGGGGAATTTTACTTTTGATATCATCACCAGTGACATACCCGATTTTATACCCTTTCATTCCCTGGGCCTCTGCCTGTTCCTTAACTGCATCCACACAGCCCTTAATATTCATGCCACCCGCATTGGTTGTAATTCGGATGCCCTTCTCCCACGCCTCTTTTCCTGCCTCTTTTAAAAGGCGGGTTACAAAGTCCGGAGCATATCCCTTTTTCGGGTCTTTTAACTGCTGTTTCGCCATAATGGAAAGGGTTAATTCTGCCAGGTAATCACAGCCCAGATACTGGATATCCGCATTTCTAATCATGTGAATAGCCGCATCCGGTGAGTCACCCCAGAAACCCTGTCCACCGCCGATTGCTATTTTTTTCATGGTTTCTCTCCTTTTTTATTTCTGTTTCACCTTTTATACCACAGGCAAAATAACTTCTGACGGATACTGTCCACCCATCAGGATTGTCTGTTCAGCCTTTTTCGTTTCTGCTTGTTCTGACCAGATTCCAGCATAATTGCTGTGTGCACTGTACTGTGGAAAATCGGATGATGAAATATCCAGACGCAGTCGGGAACCTTTCCGAATCATCCACGACACATCCCACATTTCAATGCAGATTTCCACAATTTCTCCCGGTGTGTAAGTACCCCGATGAGGATTTCCGTTGCGGTATGCCAAGGTGGTAATACTTCCACGGATGTTCACACACTCCCGGTTTTCAAAGACTTCCATTAACTTAGCACTAAAGGCTGTGTCTTCCGCATCGGATTTCACAAACAGCCGCACCCGGATTTTACCCTCTATTTCGGTATCCTCCTGTACCGGCTCCGAAAGGAAGGTTACCACATCATCCCGGTATCCCGGCTGAGGCTGGTGGATACTTCCCACACCCTCCTGGGTAGCAAACAGAGATTCTGCACCATGGGATGGTACAGGATTTTCCGGGTCATAGGTAAAACGAACTTCTGCCTGTTCCTCCGGTGTTTTGCCAAGGCTGTTCCCATCCTGTAAAAACCATTCCTGCTTTTTCTCCACCTGCACGGGAAATGTGTCCCATGTTTTCCAGGTATCCGCACCAATGACATAAGTATGGGCAGCCTTATCCGGCAGCTTTTTCTCCTTTAAGATGAGAGTAAACCAGTTCAAAGGGGATGCCACTTTATCATCCTCTAAATGCTCCAGAGGCTGACTGGTTACTGCAGGGTTATATCCATGATTCCATGGGCCAATCTGGATAATGGAATGTTCCTTTGCTTTTTCTGACAGGCTTTCATAAGTGACAATGGCGCTGCCTAGATGATGGTCATACCAGCCTTCCCGGATAAATACCGGAATTTTCACCTTTCCAGGAATTTCCTTTAGTTCTTTCCAGAATCCTCCAGACCAGTAAGCACTATCCCTGTCGGTATTGGTAATCCAGTCCCGATACCAGTCCAGACGCACACCCCACATTTTTTCATCCACTTCTATTTGCGGACGATATGCGCAGGATTCCAGTAACGGCGCATGCACCGGCACACCTGCATTTCCCATTGCCCAGGATGTCAAAATATCCTGTCGGAACAATCCATCTTTGTATGCAGAAGTATGACGGTCACATCCGTATACTCCCAGATACATGGTTTTCACCTTCTCCGGCACGGCATCTGCCATACACCATCCGGTAAAGGCAAGATAGGAGTCTCCCCAATATCCAATGCAGTCGGTATAAGGCTGGGCACTTAAATACTCCAAAGTATCCAGACCATCCTGTCTGTCGTTGATATTCGGCACCCACTCACCTTCGGAACCGCCAGTTCCACGGCACCATTGATAAACATAGATAAATCCCCGTTTACTGTATTCCCTGGCATGTATCTCCAGTAATTTTTCTGTATGGGGATAACAGCTGCGCTGTAACACAAGGGGAAACTGTTCCTTTTTTGCAGCCGTACTATCCAATGGTTTTCCCGGAAATTGTATGATGGTTCTCAATTTCACTCCATCGCTCATGGGGAGCATCCACTCCCGCCGCTCACCGGTTTCATATTCTTCCGGAGAGGCTTTGCCATATAACATTTCTATCTGCTTTAAGCCTTGTTCCATCATTTCTTCCTGGGTCAATTTCTTCTCTGCCTGTTCTTCAGCCATTTTTTTCCCTCCTGATTAACGATAATAATTGGGAACTCCCTGGATTTCCGGGTGTGAACGTTTATGGAGCATATCCTTGCGATACATAATATTGCACTGTCCACCGCATTTCGGCATATAATCAGCCCCTCGGTCTGATGCAAGAAACGCGCCTTCACCGAAATCAACCGGTACTGCCTCGTCCTGTTCTTCCAATATCCGGTTACACATTGCGATTGCATCATCAATAATGGAGTTGGGAACCGCCTCTCTGCCATGACCGCCATACATCACATCAAAGTCTTTCTGGAATGTCTTAAAATGATGGAGGCTTTCCAGGTATTCTTCTATGGTTGTGGAGCCAGCCAGGTTTAGCAGTGTGTTCATATTACACGCATCACCGGAATAGATGACTCTTTTTTCTCTGTCAAGAAAAACAAGAGAGCCGTAGGTATGTCCCGGTACTCCAATAACCTCGATTCGGGTTCCACCAAGATCAAATACATCTCCATCATAAACAGGATAGGTTTTAATTCCATGAGCCACAGGTACATCCGACTCTTTTACTTCTGTACGTTTTTCCAGACCCATGGGATTGGCTCCGGTAAACTCCAGTCTTCTTTCCACGCTGGAATGCATGGGAGTGTACATCAATGCAATATCATCGGGATGAATAAAGAGTTCTCCGTATTCCCAGCCAGCCCCCACATGGTCAATATGTCCATGGGTTGCAGCCATTGTGACCGGCAATTCTGTCAGCTCCCTGACAAATGCCCTCAGGGAACCTACTCCGGATAAACCATCAATCAAAAGCGCTCTTTCACTGCCCTCTATCAGATAGCAGAGTTCTCCTGCCAGTCCGGTGATTCTGATAACACCATTTTCCAGTCTGTCTGCTGTAAAAAATTTATTCTGTAAAATAATATGTTCTGACATACGCGCTCCTTTTTCTATTTAGTAAAACATTCGACATACCTGATGGCATGTCGAATGTTCCATATTTTTATTTGCCAATCTGCTGTTTGTATGCATCCCACTGCTCTGTAATAACTTCCAGAATGGTATCCTGTCCATTTTCCTGCATTTTCTGGGCAAGGGTTGTCAGTCCGGTTTCTACATCCTCAACCTGTCCTGCAAGTAAGGGACTCCAATACTCACTGTAAACTGTAGAACATGCTGTTGCATACTCGGAATAGCTGGTTGCATCATAGGGGAAGTTCTGCCAATAGCAGGTTACGGCAATCGGCTGTAATTTTTCTTTGATGTAAGCAACTGCATCCTCATCACCTTCGGTATAAATCTTGGCGTCTGAATTTACATAGAAGGAGGTTAACCATACAGACTCTCTGGGATAAGTCACAGAATCACCCTGCAGAGAGACATAATGTCCATTCTCATCAATGTCATAATGAACACCCTGAATACCACAGTCTACCAGATTATAAAGTTCATTATCCGTCATAAGCAGTTCCAGAAATGCCAGTGCTCTCTCCGGATTTTCACATGCCTGGGGAATTGCTAACGCACCCATTGCAGGACTGTTGGGATATGCGTACTGGAACATCTCACCGTAACACATATAACCCAGTTCCCAATCGGGATGTGCTGCGGAAATTGTTGCTACATACTGGCTTTCGTAGGTAGAAATGGGAACTGTGATTGCGCCGGCATATTTTTCAGATAACATACCATCATTTCCGGTATCTGTAGAAGATGCAACATCCGGCTGGATGTAGCCATTCTTCTCCCATCTGCGCTGGGTTTCACAGAACTCTTTTACACTGTCAAGTTTTGCATAGTCTACAATCTCATTGGTGTCAAGGTCAAGTGTCAGGGTATTAAACGGACTTGCAAACTCTGTATAAATATGTTCTTTTTCTAACATGGTGTGCCATAAACCGCTGGCGCCATTATCGCAGTAGGGAATCATTCCCTTTCCACTCTCTACGACTGCTTTGGCATAAGCCTCCATGGTCTCTAAGCTGGTAATCGGTTCACAGCCTAACTCCTTACGGATATCCTCTCTCCAGACAACTCCCCACTGAGACCAGTTACTGGGTGAATCATCATTGGCGCTGGGAATAATGTAGTACTGACCGTCTACTGCACATGCATCCCACTTTTCCTCTCCGATTAGGGATTTCAGATTCGGGAACTTATCATTCACAATGTCTGTGATGTCCTGAAAAGCTCCCTGCTTGCAATAGTCCCAGCAGTTGTTCCAGGTTGCTGTCCAGATAAGGTCAATAGGCTCATTGGTGGATAATGCGATGGGATATTGCTGCACATAGTTTGCCATTCCCTGAATTTCCACAGTACAATTCAGTTTCTCCATGGTGATTTCTGAAATCTTTTCATTGATTTCATCCAGGTCTGCTACACTGCTTGCACCAAAAACAGAAATCACAAGATTCACTTCGTCACTGGTGTCGATGTTCGCAAAATCTCCTGCCGCGGATGCATCGGTTTCTCCAGAGGTTGTGTTTTCCTGATTGTCTGCTGTGGCACTGCTATCATCCCCGGATGATGCACCACAGCCTGTCAGCGTGGAAACAACCATCGCTGTTGTTAATAACATTGCTACCATTTTCTTTTTCATATGTACCCTCCTATGAATTAAATTTTTATTACTTCCTGTTATCATGTATCTATTATCCTTTGACTGCACCTACGGTAATTCCCTGGACAAAATACTTCTGGACAAACGGGTAAACCAATAAAATAGGTCCCGTAGCTACCACTGCCATCGCCATCTTGATAGACTCACCGGGGAATACCAGATTTACACCCGCCGATGTGGAGGCCTTTGCCGTCTGCGCAGCCGTAATAATGTTGTATAAGTAATACTGCAATGGATATAACTTGGATTTGGACATATACAGCATTGCTGAGTACCAGTTGTTCCAATATCCCAATGCCACAAAAAGGATAATCGTTGCAATTCCCGGTTTGCAGAGAGGGAGAATAACTTTTACAAAGATTCCAAAATCTCCGGCTCCATCAATCCGCGCCGCCTCCACCAGTGCATCAGGAATTCCTTTCATGAAGTTCCGCATCAGGATGATGTTAAAAGGTGAAAGCAGACCTGAAAAAATCAGCGCCCACAAATTGTTTCTTAAATCCAGTACATTTACATATAAAATGTAGGTTGGCATCAAGCCGCCGGAAAAGAGTGTCGTAAAGTAGATAAAAAAGGAAAGCTGATTTCTATACTTTAAGTCTTTTCTGTTCAGCACATAACCTGCCATTGTAACTAACGCAATACTAAGTAATGTACCCACTACAGTAACGATAATGGACACCTTATAGGCATTTAACAGAGTTGCCGGTGCCGCAAAAATATAACGGTAAGCATCCAGTGACCATTTTTCCGGGAAAAGATGGTATCCATCTTTTATAATGGAACTATTGTCGGTAAAGGAGGCGGATATAATCAGCCAGAAGGGAAGAAAACATACCAGGGCAAGTAGTCCCATCAATGGATAGGCAATCATGTTAAATACTTTCTGGTCTTTTCCCTTTACACTTCTGTCAGAATTTGAGTTGTTTTCTTTATCTTTCGTAACCATGGCTCCTCCTTAAAATAAAGCATAATCAGAATTGTATCGATTGACTAAACGGTTTACTACGCAGACAACAACCAATCCGAACAATGACTGGAATAATCCGATTGCAGTACCTCGTCCTACATCAAAGGTTCCCTGCAGCATACGGAATACATAGGTATCAAAAATATCGGTAATCTCGTAAAGCTGTCCCTGTGAACCGCAAAGCTGATAGAACAACTCGAACTGGCCTCTGGCGATACTTCCCAGAGCAAACAGCAGCAGGGTAATCAGCGTAGGAACTAACATCGGTATGGTAATGTACTTCATCTGTTGATGAATGGTTGCACCATCAATCTTAGCTGCCTCATACAGACTTTCATCTATGGAGGTGACGGATGCCAGGTAAACAACCATTCCATATCCAACACTTTTCCATAAGTAAACTAAAACAATGATGACCGGCCAGATTCCCGGAGTACCGTAGGTGGAGAAATCCTTTACTCCAAGGGACTGTACAAACAAGGTAAAGGAACCTGTTCCCGAATTGAAAAGAATGTAGGAAAAGGATGCCACAATAACGTAAGAAACGAAATACGGCATAAAGGACAATGTCTGTACCACCTTTTTAAATATCTGGGAGGCAAATCTGCTAAGCACTACTGCCAGGAGCATTTCCACGATATTTCCTATTACGATAAATGCCAGATTGTATAAAATGGTGTTTCGCAATAGTCTGGTCAGAACTCCCGATGTAAACAGGGTTTTAAAATTATCAAACCCGCAAAAGGGAGAATGTAGCAAACCATCTTTAAAATTGAAATCGGTAAATGCCTGATAGACACGCTCTGCATCTACACCCAGCTTTGCCGCAACATTTTCAATGCAAAATACGGCAAACTCAAGTTCATTGGAATTTTTTATCCTTTATTTTAACAATGAGCAGACAGATAACCATCCAGCAACCACGAATTGCCAAATCCAGCTATAAATTTACAGCCAGACGGGTGGACTTTATTTTTTCTCAAACTGCTGCTCAAAATCAAAAAGCTGCTCTATAAAAATATTCATGCTTGCGATAGCATGGCTACTCCTCCAGCATCTCCTCGATAAAGATTCCATAACCCTTGGTAGGGTCACCTACCAGGACATGGGTCACCGCCCCGATAATCTTTCCGTTCTGCAAAATCGGGCTGCCGCTCATACCCTGGATGATTCCACCGGTTCGGGACAAAAGTTTCGGGTCTGTCACTTTCAATTCAATTTCTCTGCTTTCTGTACCGGAATTGTAATTGACCTTTTCGATATTAATTTCATACTCCCGGATAGAGCCATCCACCCCCGTAAGAATCGTAGCTTTTCCCGTCTCGATTTCCTGTTTGGTTCCCACCGGTGTTTCCGTCAGGAAATCGCTGTAAGGCCGCAAATCCTCCACAAATCCTTCATACAGACTTCCAAAAATTCCTTTCTTCGTATTGGAAGCAATACTTCCAATACGGTTGCTTTCCTGATAGGAAATCAATCCCGTCAATTCTCCCGGCGTTCCTGCACTTCCCCTGCGAATACCGATAATATCCGTATGATAAAGTTCACCATACTGCAATTCCATCAAAAGTCCGGTATCCACATCATTGATACCATGCCCCAGCGCACCGAAATCACCGTTTGTCTCCATGAAGGTCATGGTTCCCACTCCCTGGGCATTATCTCGGATCCAGATTCCCAGTTTATACACACCGTTGATATCTGTCCGCGGCTGCACCTGCATGGGAAACTGTTCGCCGTCACGTTCCACTAACAGATTCATTGGTATTCCTTCCGACTCTTCTATCAAACGAATCAAGTCCTTTTTTCCACCGATTTCCTGTCCGTTTACCTGCAGAATATAATCTCCCTCCTGAAGGAGATAGCGGGAGGGAGCATATTTCATCCCATCCTCCCCAATAAATTCTCCGACACCAATCACCATGGCAGACTTTGCCTTCATATAGATTCCCACCGGCATTCCCACAGGGATCAAGGTTCTCTCTCCCGTAACGCGCACCTCTACATCACGGATAGGAACAACGCCGAACAATTTCAGACGCATCTGGTAGCTTTGACTTTCCCTTGCAAAGAGTGTCACCTGATCGGTCACCGGAAATTCCATCACGGCTTCTTGATCTGCATTATAAACGGTTCCGGATACAGGAATATCAAAGGTGAGATTCTGCTCCTGTCCTGAGAAAATCCGCAGTGTATCGGGAATTTTTCCCCGCATGTATAAATATGCCCACAGTAAAGCTGCTGTCAGAACAGCTACTGCCATGATTGTAAAAGCATAAAACCCAACTCTGTTTTTTATCTTCAAAACACCACATCCTTACCTTAGAATCACAAAAGAGACACAAAGATGTTCCTTGTGTCCCTTTTAGTATGTGGTGTTTTCTTTAAATTACTATAAAAAATACAACAACTTTTCTATGAAAATTTTGCCTGTTTCCGAATCTCTCTTGCGTTCTGCAGCACTGCATCTGTCAGTTCCTCACCACCCAGCATACGGGCAAGTTCTTTGATGCTGTCCTCCTCAGAAAGTTCAAAAAGCCGTGTTCTCGTGGAATTCTCATCCACGCTTTTTTCAATTAAAAAGTGTGTGTCAGCGTTGGCTGCAATCTGAGGCAGATGTGTGATACAGATGATCTGATGATTTCTGGCAAGTTTTCCCATTTTCTGTGAAACCTTCCATGCAGTTCTGCCACTGATCCCACTGTCAATCTCATCAAATATCAGTGTTTCCACACTGTCCTTGTCAGCAAATACCGTCTTTAAGCCCAGCATGATGCGGGATAATTCACCACCGCTGGCAACCTGGGTAAGTGGTTTTATCGGCTCACCGGGATTCGTGGAAATCATAAATTCCACTTCATCGTATCCCTTACTGCTGATCTGTGATTCTACCGGCTGTACATCAACCGCAAATTCCACATTCTGGAAATTCAAATCCTCTAAGGCTTCCGTCAACTGTTTTGACAGTTCTTTTGCGCTTTTCTGCCGGATCTGCGACGCTTTCCCGCATAACTGAAGAAGCTTTTTCTCCACCTGCGCTTTCTCCTGCTGCAATTTCCAGCGATAGGCATCAAAATCCTTCAGCCGGTCAATTTTTTCCTGCTGTTTTTGCTCATAGGCAAGAATTTCCTCTACGGTATTGCCATAGCGGCTTCGCAGATGGTTTAAAAGATTCAGCCGCGTCTCACAGGTTACAAATTCTTCCTCATCAAACTCCAGGCCTTCCTCATAGTTCGACAAAAAGCGGTTAAGATCATTTAATAATCCGTCAATATCCGTAAGCATATTGACTCCTTCTGCTAATTCTTCATCGTAAGCTGCCACACTTTTTAATTCCCGCAGTGCTCTTCCGGTCTGCTCTCCCGCAGCACCCTCGCTTTCATATCCCAGACACTGATGGGCGATTCCCACACTCTCCGCAATGCGTCTTGCATTTTCCATTTTGCGGTAGCGCCGTTCCAATTCCTCTTCTTCTCCTTGGACAAGCTGTGCCTGCTCG
>OMAC01000841.1_pt1 | contig 15719 bp, 10 predicted proteins | sample 1644561 | NCBI WGS metagenome assembly OMAC01 (sample SAMEA103958144, study PRJEB25191) | human gut metagenome
ACATGTTTATTTACCTAGAGGAGAAAAAAAAAGACCCAATATTTCTATTGAGCCTTTTACGTTTGCTCTATCTAAGATAATCACTCTATAGTAATTATCCACCATACCAAGCCGTTCCTTCATAGTTCCAACCTGCTCTTACAAGAGAGTCACGCTCAGCTGAACTTTGAGTATAAAAATGAGTTCCTACTGTCGCATTAGGATTATAGAGACGATAAATAGGAGTTTGAGTTGATGTACTTGAATAAAAAGCTATCCCCTCGGCAAGCCAACCTAGAGAAACCAAATGAGCAACTTCTGCTTTATTTTCAGTATAAAAATGGTCCCCAGCATTCGGATTATAAACACGATAAACTGCTTGATTATAGACTGTCTTTATTGGAGATTCTTCTGAGATTCCTTCATAGTTCCAACCAGATTTCACGAGTGAATCACGTTCAAAGGAATTTTCCGTATAGAAATGTTCTCCAGAATTTGGATTGTACATACGATAAAGTGGGACGGTATGTTCCTTGATTGTTACATAGAAAGTTTGATTACTATATTTCGCATACATAAAATCAGGAGAACCGTAGCTAGTAGGTGCAATATTTGTCCAAGCATCAGGATATTTACTAAGTAATTCTTTTTTGAAATCACTAGACAGCATATAAGTCAATGCAACTGTAGCTGTTCCAGCTTTTTGAGCAGTATATTGCCAACCTTGTGTCAAAGCTATTGTTCCCGTGGATAGCGAGGGTAGGGTTGCCCCAATAAGATTATTAGTTGCTGTATTTTGATAAAAATTCACAGAACCCTTTGGCGTCATATTATAGATTGGCAAAACTTTAACTTGATTAAAAGCCCCACTTTCCCCAACATAAACACTTTTTGAAACCTTTGAAATATCATAAAAAGGACTATTTAAATAAAAACCATTGTCCCTATTGTAAACTTCAGTAAAACTTTCACCTGTATCTAATGACTTTGTTGATGCCTGAGCAGGTAGATTTTCTTTGAAACAAACAAGGCTCAAAATTACTAACGGAATTGTTGAAATCATTATTTTTTTATTTTTAGCTAAGACCATACCATGCCACTCCTTCATATTTCCATCCTGATTTTACAAGACTATTCTTTTCTGCCAGACTCGTTGTATAAAAGTGTGAACCAACTTTTGCATTTGGATTACAGAGCCGATAAACCGCCTGACCATTTGAGGGGTCAGAATAGAATGAAATTTGTTCATATCTCCACCCAACTTTTACAAGTGAATCACGCTCTGCAGAATTTCCTGTATAAAAATGATCCCCTGTGTTTGGGTTATACAAACGGTAGATTGGTAGTTTAGAGTTTGTTGGTGCAAACCAATCCACCCCTTCATATCGCCATCCAGCTTTTACTAGAACGGTTTGTTCGGTTGAATTTGTAGTATAAAAATGTTCGCCACTATTTGGATTATATAATCTATAAACATTTGTGTAAGAAGTATAACCAGTAAAAGCAGAAACGAATGAACCTTTTTCTCCATTCAATCTTGTACCAACATTTGTATTATTACTACTATTGGAAAATAATATTTGTTCTGTATTTACGGCAGAAACTTGATTATTTGAGGTATAAACAGGACTTCCACTATCTCCGGGTGACATATCATTGTTGTAAGACAAGGTATCTGTATTTACCGCTGTTACATTTCCTTTAGAAGTCCACATATTTCCATAACTTACTCCTTGGCTAACAGTAAATTTAGCACCAGGATAACCACTTAAAACAACAGAAGAACCTTTTGTAATTGAGGAATTAATTCCAAAGAAACCAGTCATTCTCCCTACACCTGTATTTAGAGAAATCGCTCCCAAATCATTTCTAGGGTTATATGTTGAAGATTCTGCATTGCTATCAGAAGAATTTACCCAGTTATAATCCGCATATAACTTAGAGGAAGAGAAATACCCATAAGGAGCATAAGTTCCATTATTTCCTGGATATACTCTTACTGATGTAGCCCATCCACCTAAATCCTTATTATATACGCAGTGCCCTGCCGTAAGAAGATTGTAAGGAGAAACGAAAAATGCTGTTCCTGCTTGAGAACCTTTGGGAAAATTAGCAACCACCCATGCAATTGCATAATAAGGATAGTTAGTAGTAGTATTAACATGAGTCCAATTGTTATTGATAATAGAGGAACTACCATTTCCAGTAAAATAACTATTTGTTAATGTATTGGGAACAAAAAGGGTTTTAGATACCCCTGATATTGAATTGGTAATGGTTGGGTTAGCATTAGATACAACTGTTGAACCATTATTGCTTACCAATTGTGTTGACGCATTTGCAGGAGCACTAAATATTAAAATAAACAATAAAATAGTTCCTACATTGATTAAATATTTTTTTAGTTTCATAAGTTTTCTCCTAAGCTTAATTTAAAACATTGAGCCACTTCTTGACTAAGGAAAATTTTTCAAATTAACTTCATCTTTATTTGTTATCTTCACTTAATCAAATTGATGGGATAATAATTTTATTCATCATTTTTTTGCGCTAATTTAAGCGCGTGTAAACTTCTATTTACATTATTACACCTCCTTCTTAACAGAAAATGTTTCCGTTTTCTTATAGTTATACTCTTATGTAACCTTTATGTCAATAAAAAGTTTTTTTTCAATCATTGTAATATTAAGCAAGGCATGGTATTTTATAGCGAACAAAAAGACCCAATATTCCTATTGAGTCTTTCATTATCATCAAAACAAATGTAAAACAAATTTCAAAATAAAAAGTAAAGGAATGATAAATCCTCAACCCACCTTATAAATTAACTTCAAAGTCCGTTTGTCATCAATCTCATGTTTTGCTTTTTCTTCCATCTTTTTGTCACCTTTGAGCAACGTGTCCAAAGAACAATCGAAAATTTCACTAAGTAAGATAATTTGGTCTGTTGTTGGTAGTGATTTTCCTGTCTCCCATTTTGAAATTGATTGACGAGAAATATGCATTTTTTTCGCCAATTCTTCCTGACTGAAATTTTTCATTTTACGATTTTCTTTGATTATCTGAGAGATTTCCATGTTGCCTTCCTTTCATGCTTTAAGAGTATCGTTTTTTATTCTTCAACTCAAGCATTTTTAGGTTGCAAAAATGCACCGATTCGGTGCACTTCTTCATTTCATTTACAAGGTTTACACGTTGAAACGGAATTCCATAATGTCGCCATCTTGACCAACATATTCTTTTCCTTCTTCACGCAAGCGACCGGCTTCACGAACAGCTTTTTCTGAACCGTATTTAAGCAAATCATCATAAGACATAGTTACTGCGCGGATAAAGCCTTTTTCAAAGTCTGTATGGATAATTCCTGCCATTTGTGGAGCTTTCATTCCACGCTTGAAGGTCCAAGCACGGACTTCTTTTTCACCAGCAGTAAAGTAAGTGGCCAGGCCAAGAAGGTGGTAAGCTGCACGAGTCAACATATCAACACCAGATTCTTTTAAGCCAATTGCTTCCAAAAATTCTGCTTTTTCATCATCTTCCAACTCTGAGATTTCTTCTTCAACACGAGCAGAAATCACAGCAACTTCAGCATTTTCAGTCGCCGCAAACTCACGAATTTGTTTCAGGTATTCGATATTATCAGGTTCGCCTACTTCATCTTCTGAAACATTAGCCACATAAAGAACTGGTTTACTTGTCAATAAGAACAAGCTTTTAAGAACCTTTATTTCATCTTCGTCAAAGTCAATTGTTCGTGCTGATTTACCATCTTCAAGAACCGGTTTGAGCTTTTTCAAAACATTAAATTCTGCGACCGCATCTTTATCTTTTGCTGTACGAGCAACTTTTTCAACACGCGCATAACGTTTATTGACTGATTCTAAATCGGCCAAAATTAATTCAAGATTAATTGTTTCAATGTCTGCCATTGGATCAATAAAAGCATCTTCACGATTATTTTCACGCATTACATTTTCATCATCAAAAGCTCGAACAACGTGAATGATGGCATCTACTTCACGAATATTGGCAAGAAATTTATTTCCTAGACCTTCTCCGCGTGAAGCCCCTTTAACAATCCCAGCAATATCTGTAAATTCAAAAGTTGTCGGAACAGTTTTCTTAGGTTTAATCAACTCTGTTAACTTGTTTAAACGTTCATCCGGTACTTCTACCATCCCCACATTTGGGTCAATTGTTGCAAAAGGATAGTTTGCAGCTTCTGCGCCTGCTTTTGTAATTGCATTAAAAAGAGTTGATTTACCAACGTTTGGTAAACCAACGATACCTGCTGTTAAAGCCATGTTTTATATTCTCCAAAATTAAGATTAATTAGTTCTAATTATACTGTAAATCGCCTAAAAACACAATAAAGGCAAGGAAAATCATAGAAAATCTCTAAGTTTACAAGTTTACACAAGGCTCGTAAACAATAGAGCGTATCATCACTAGCCTTTATTTTAAAGGCTTGCCACAAAATGTTACCCTAAAATACCACTATGTTCTTGCTTTTAACTTCGCTTTAGTTGATAATGAAATCAGAAACAAATCACTAGATTGCCCATTTAAATTTAAGGAGAAAAAATGCTCGGAGAAAATTTACAAAAAGCTCGTCTTGCCCAGAAGCTCACACAAGAAGAAGTTGCAAAAGAACTTTATTTTAGTAGACAAGCCATTTCACGTTGGGAATCCAATAAAACTGAACCAAATTTTGAAACATTGATTGCCCTAGCCGAATTATATGAATCAGATTTATCAGCTTTTGCTCAAGGAATTGAACCCCAAAAAAGAAAGAAACATATCAACCTATTTGCTGGTTTTGGCTTAGTCTTTTTTAACTTCGTTCTTGGTTTCTGGTTGATAATTACTACTGCTTTGATTCTTTTGGCTCTCTATGCTATTATATTAGCTTTATTCCTTGCTCCATTTATTATGATTTTCGCTGTTGCTACTCATAACCCACATATTACTTTTGGCAATGCGAATGGAGCAACAGGTTTTGACTGGTGGTACTGGTTAGTTGCAATTATCGCTTGTTCGCTGATGGTTCTTGTTAGCCCTTTGATTTGGCGATTTACAAAGTTACTTTACTTTTGGCTTATTAAATACCTCAAATTTAATCTCAAATCGGTTTATAATTAAAAAAAGGGCTCACTTGAGCACCTTTTTTATTTTTTTATTAAAGTCAAAACGACTCATCATCACTTCATGATTGCAGTTTGTACATCTTATCTTGATATCTGCACCCAATCTAGTGATTTCCCAAGCATTTGCTTTTTTACCAGTCGCCTTAACAGTGCAGGCATGAGGTTTCTTCATCTCGACAATCGAACCTAATTCATATTCCAGCATTATCTATCCTTTCTATACAATTCCTGTCATTATAATCTAATCATCTAGTTTTTCAACAAAAACTTGCTGAGGGCCTCCTAATAAAATGAGATACTTGTCAACTTGGTTGACATCGTAGGCTTTTTTCAAAGCCTCACTATAAAGATTCATCTGATCTCTATAACGCTCTTTTATTTCAGAAATAGCTGAAGAACTTGTAAATCTATCTGTCTTATAATCAAATAGAACGATTTTATCAGTAAGTTTAACAAATCCATCACAAATTCCCCGAACAATATACTGCTCTTTAGCAAATTCATCTGTTCTCAACATTGAAAATGGTGCTTCTTTAACTGTTTTATCAACATTTTCTGATAAAAACTGACCGAAATCTGTATCAAACAAAGTCAAAATTTTAGCAATATCAATTTGATTTTTTATTTTTTCATCAAATCCCATTTCATCAAGTGTCGCTTGAAAACTAAATAAATCTGCTTGAGAAAAATCTGCATACTGCATAAAACTATGAGTTGCCGAACCGATTTCTGCAGCAGTAACTTTCTTAGGACCAAAATCAGAAAAATCTAGCTTTTTGACCCGAGTAAATTCACTTTTCGGTTGAATTTCACCCACTTGTAATTGTTTTTCGTAGCTTCGTTTTTTAACCTGACTTGGTGTTTGAATACTTGAAAGCTCTGTTGCTGCTTGATTTGGATATTCATAATTCATAATTTTTTGAGCTTTTTGTATTTCATCAGAATAGGCCATGATATTATCAAATTTTTCCGATTCTTCGACCAATTTTTTGAAATCAGGTTGACTTGTAAATTCAAGTTTTTCTGCTTCCAACTCTTCTTTTGTGTAGACATTGAGTTTCATCGGAAGTTTTGTGGCATTTTGAAGCGCCAATATCCAGTGTTGAAAACCGCGACTTGAATTACGAAATTTATCTTCTAAAATCTTTCCTTCTAAACTTGCATTATCGTAAAGGTCAAGTCCTGATTTTTTATCTGTTTCTTTTATTTTTCCGACAAGATAAAGTTTTTTCTTTGCTCGTGTAAATGCAACATATAAAACACGCATTTCTTCTGAGAGAGCTGCTCTTTGTTTTAAGTCTTTATTCACCATATAAGGGAATGTTTCCATTTTCACTAAAGCATAAGGGAAATCAGTTATAACATCTGCTTCATCCTTTAAATCGGCAATAAGCTTCATTCCTAAACCATTTTCACGACTTAGGATAACATCTTCTTTCAAATCACGATCGTTGAAACGAGATTGTAAATTCATTAAAAAGACATAATCAAATTCTAATCCTTTTGATTTATGGAAGGTCATCACTCGAACAGCATTTTGAGGAAGTTTTATATTAACAGAAGCTAAATCATTATTTTGTTCCATAAATTTGTTGATTAATCTTACAAATTTAAATAATCCTTTATAACCAGAACTTTCATATGATTCTGCTCGAACCGCTAAGGCTTGTAAGTTCGCTTGACGCATTTCACCATTTTTTAAGGCACCAACATAGTCAAAATAGTAGGTTTCTGTATATATTTTCCAAAGTAAATCATGAATTGCAACTTGGTTTACAAGTTTACGCCACTCTGTAAACTTCTTATAAAATGCTTTAAGCTTGTCCTCTAAGGAAGGATTGATAAGTTCTGGATTTTGTCCTTCTTTATTAAGTGACAAAAGAATTTTATCCCAAAATCGAAGGTCATGGCTTCCTTGAGTACTGATTCTCGTTAATTCATCTTCATTAAATCCAAATAACGGAGACCTTAACATCGCAACCAATGATAAATCATAGAGTGGATTATCAATTGCTCGTAAAACGTCTAGCATAATTAAGACTTCCATTGATTTCAAAAAATCAACTCGTCCTTCATCAAGAACGACCGGAATATCGTAACTAAGCAGAATATCCTCAATTTTATTATTATTTGATTTAGAACGAACCAAGATTGCTATATCTTTTGGCTCAACTCCAGCTTCAATCAATTCTTTTATTTCTTGAGCTGCCCCTTTAATCTCTCCATCCGAAATTCTTACTTCGGATTCATCTGTTTCTTCATCACTTGTATTTTCTTTGTATAAAAGAAGTTCTGGATAAAAATCTTTCTCAGATTCAACTGGATAATCAGTAATGTTTCCTTGAACTAAGGCTTCTTCTTTGCCATAAGTCATCTCACCTAATTTTTCATCCATCAGGTGTTTAAAGATATCATTTGTAAATGTTAAAACCTCACCACGTGAACGAAAGTTTTCTTTTAGGCGAATTAATTGATTTGGATTTTCTGTCTTGGCATAGTCTTTATATTTTTCTAAAAAGAGGCCAGGGTCAGCTAAACGAAAGCCATAAATTGATTGCTTAATATCACCAACCATGAAGAGATTATGTCCATTCGATAAAAGTTCCAGCATTCGCTCCTGAGTGTGGCTGGTATCCTGATACTCATCAATCATGATTTCATCATAATGTTCTCTTAAAGTTTCACGTATATCTGGATTTTCCTCTAAAATTTCGATGGCAAAGTGTGCGATATCAGAGTACTCAAAAGCATTTTCATTCTTTTTACGTTCTAAATAACTTTGGTAAAACTCAATAACAAATTTTTGTAAGTTTTCTGCGATTTCAAATGCTTGATTTTGATATTTTTCAATCAACTGACCATGTTTTATTTTATCAACAAACTTCCGAATTTCTCCAGGTTTGGATTTCGAGCCGACTAAGTCTTGCTTTTGTGCTGAAAAATCTTTTTTCAGAGCCGAAAGTATTTCATCTTTTGAAGAACCCACTCGAATATCTGTATCTATTGATAAAAATAGTTCTGTGAAAGTTGCAAAATCTTTAGTGGTTATTGCTTCTAAGAGTTCATTTTTATTATCTAAAATAAGGTTGGCCTTATCACGTCCAGCCCCTTTTTTAGCAACTACTCCATTGGTTAATGAAGTTTCTAGAAGTTCAAAAAATATCAGTAAATTCTCTTTTATATCTGCTGAAAAATCTGCAGACAAGTCTGTCAGTGATTTATATGTTTCAAAACCTTTTAAAAATTGATTTTCTAACCACTTTATTGGATTTTCAGTTGCTGATGCAAAACGGTAAGTAGTGTAAACCACTTTTTGAAAACCAGCAATATTTCTGTCTTTAGAAAAATTTTTTATAAGTTCTTCAAATTTTTCTTTTGAAACATTCAATCCTTCATCTCCTGATAGATAAGACTCAACCAATTGTTCAAAAACTTCTTGTCTAATTAAATCACTCTCTGTTTGATCAGCTAAGATTCGGAAATTCGGGTCAATATTTACTCGATTGAAATTCGTTTTTGTCAATTTTTGGGTGAAACTATCCATAGTTCCAATATCAGCATTTGACAAGTTATGTAAAGCAAGTGTCAACCTACGAGCTTGATTTTCATCAGAACTTTCTTGTCTGGCTTTTTTTAAATCTCGCTCAAGCCGCATCCGTAATTCGCTTGCTGCTTTTTTTGTAAATGTGGAAATGAAAAGTCGATCAATTTCAATTCCTTGTTTGACTTTCTCGACAATTCTCTGAGCCATAACAAAAGTTTTTCCGGAACCAGCACTCGCTGAAACTAGAATATTCTTACCAGAACTATGAATGGCTTCATTTTGCTCTGGAGTTAATTTTACTTCACTCATTTCGCCCTTCTCCTTTTAATTCTGCTAAGATTTCTGCTTGAGATTTTTGACCAATTTCACGACTGTGATCATTCATGTGTACATTTGCTTCAAATCGACAAATAGATTTAAGCGGACAGTAGCGACAACCTCGAACATTACCTGTTTGATCAATCCCTTCGGAGCGTTTCATAATTGGATTTATTGCAATCTGACCACTCTTAAGTCGCTGACCAGCATGCTGATAATGATTTTCATTCAATTTTAAAAGCTGTTCAAATTCTTCTTGATTGTAAATATTAGATTTTTTTACAGTAATATTTTCTATTGCTTTAATTTGGTCAGCTGCCTCTTCCAAAACTAAACCATCATAGCGCATTGATTCTTTCAATAAGCCAGCAATCTCTGATAAATGATTGATTTCTGATAAGTTAATTGGTTGATTTTTAAATTGTAAATAAAGAGCACCCCATATTTTTTGATTAGGAAAAGCTTCTTTAATCACGTCTAAATAGGTCATAAATTGTAAACTCAGACCGTCATAAGCATCCTGTAATTTAAAGGAATGAGCACTTGATTTGTAATCTATAGCTCCTAAATAATCAGAAGAAAGTTGGTCCAAACGGTCAATTCTTCCTCGTAAGTAAATATCATCAACAGAAAAATTACCTAATTCACTTTTTGGTAAGCCAAAACTACTTTCTGTCAGTAAAGTTTTAAGTTCATCAGTAGAAACTGTTTCCTTTAAAACTGTTGCAGTCTGTCTAACAATTTCTTCTAAATTGGTCCAAGTAAATCTTGCAGTTGCATCCTGAGTAAAATAACGAGAGTAATTACTGTCAACATCATGTAAAACTTTTGTCAATTTTTCATCAAAATTTTCAGCTGACAAAGCTTCTTCTTGCATGACTTTTTCAAAAACTTCATGGAAAAAGTTACCGACAATTTTGGAATTTATATCAATATTTTCAAAAGTTTCCAGACCCAAAGTGGTCTCTAAAAAGTACTGATATTCACAGTTATAAAAGCGTTCAAAAGAACTGACAGAAGCATAAAGTTTATCACCATAAATTTTGTCTAAGGTTTCTTTTGATAAGTTGACCGTATCAATATCTTTAGCTAAATCCAATAATATTTTTTGAAAATCAGGATTTGACTTAACTAAGATTCGGAAAATACTAGACCAAAAAACTCTTTTGTCATCATTTTTTCCTTCAGTTTCAATAAGTTCACGCTCAATTTTTCCAATCATAGAAATCACTGAACGACTGTTTCCAATGTGCTCTAAGCTTTCAAAAAGATTGACTTCTTGAATTTTTTGAAGAATTTTTTCATCCGAATGATTCAAAAATAATTGGAAAACTGGTGAAAATTCTCCTTGCTCATTTGCCATAATTTGTGGCATGGACAAAACTAAAGTTTCTTTTGCCGAATTCACTAAAGAAAGGAGTGTAAACTGATTTTTTTGATAGTTGACAACGTTCAACTGTTCAATAAACTGATTTTCATCAGTTGTTTGATTGATTTCTAGTCGTTCTTCATCGGATAAAAGTGTTGAATTTTTCTTTATTCTTGGAAAATTAGTTTGACTCAAACCAATGGCATAGATATATTTATTAGTTTTAGGTTCAACAAGTTCATAATCTTTGATGTTTACAACATCAACGTTTGCTGGAATTTGTCGATATTTTGCATTTTTCAATCCTGCTAATAAAATATCTAAAAACTCCACACTTTTCAATTTTTCATCAGAAAAAACGGCCAAAAACTCATTCAATATCGAAATAAGCATTTGCCAAACTTGTTCATGTTTATCAGCCATTTGATGCTTATTTTCAGATTCTGCTTCTGAAAAATAAGTGTTCATATTGGCCATTACATTTCCATTTTCAAGTAAAACTTGTAAATCAGAAACCCATTTTTTTCCTGTTTTTTGCCGATTTGTCCCCAAAAAGACTTGTAAAGGAGAATCATTTCCCAATAAGTTTTCGCGAAGTTGATTCACTAATTCAATTTTAGAAAACTCACTTTCATTGAATGCTTCCGTAAATTTTTTTCGACCAGAAATCTTATATTTTTGAACATAGTATTCAAAGTAATCAATGACTTCTTCATCAAGGTTGACATCAGTGTAAACCTTGCTTTTTAGAAGATTGACAACATCATCTGTCCGATAATTATTCTTTTTAATTGAAAGTAAACTTTCAAAAAAGATAACCAAAGGATGCTGACTCATTGATTCTTCTTGGGCATAGAAAAATGGAATTTCATAAAGTTCAAAAATTTCTTTCAAAGTAATTTCATAAGCAGCTGGGTCACCTACTAAAACTGTAAAATCTTTGAAAAAAGCCCCCTGACTTATTTTTTGTCTAATTTCCTTTGCGACACCTTCAATTTCAACTTTTTGATTTTCGGCTTCCCAAATTCTGAAATATTTTGCATCAGCAGAATTTATTTCAATATTTTGATCAGAAATGGCAAATCTTGAATCTAAATCGAGTAATTTTGTCAACTTATTGTAAACTTCATTGACAGATGAAGAAGCCATTTTTCTTAGTTCTACTGGAAATTTACTGCGAAAACGCCCAATCATTTGACTCGTACTGATATAAATTGTTTCAGATCCGGCTGTCAGTGAATTTTCATCACTATAAGTTCCAATGACAAAACGTGCCACTCTATCTTGAATACTTTCAATAAAAAGCTCTTCTTCCGCAGAAAATCGAGTATATCCATCAATGACAATTGTCACATCTTTGAGTTGAAAATCAAATTCCCCATCAGCAAGACGACTAGTAAAATCACTAAATTCTGAGTAGTTAGCATAGTCATTTGCTAACTTTTCTTCAAATCTACTTAAGATCTTTTTTAATTCTTGATTTTTAGGGCTGTCAGGTAAATTTTCTACTGACATATTTGCTGTCAGTAACTCTGTTCTTAACTGAATTAGCATTTCCAAAAAACCAGCAGAATCCTGTAGAGAAAAATACAGCGGAATTTCTTCTTTTGAAAAACTCCTCAAAACACGTCGAAAAAGCATTGAAAGGCCTGCTGTTCCTAACTCTGTCTTTGTTGTCGCTTTTTCCCGCTTATCAAAATAATAAGGCAATTGCTTAAAACGAGTGACGAGTAAGTCAAAAACTGCTGCATCACCTCCCTTAGCCAAGCGCTCTAAAATTTCTTTCTCCTTCTCAAATGACATTGAAGAAGGCACAATGTAATAAACTTTTCGATTTTTTTCAAGTTCTTCAAGAGAAATCTCTAATAGTCCCTCTGTTAAATCTTGTGTAATTTCAGTATATAAAATTTCCATAAAAAATAGACCTAACTTTCGTTAAGTCCATTATAACAAAATCTAAAATTACTGACAGACATTTTCGTCAGCAAATCTAAGCTGACAAAAGAGCTGTCAGTAATTTTAATTTGTACGTACTGGTGTAATCAATTGAACAAATCCAGATTCTTCATTACGTGGTTGTAAAGTGAACGGACGAACATTAGAAATAAAGCGAATACGAACTTCTGGTGCTTTAATCACTTTCAAAGCATCAATCAAATATTCAGGATTAAAGCTGATTGCTAAGTCATTTCCTTCTTTTGATAAGGCTGTTAATTCTTCATGGACAGAACCTACCTCAGGAGAGTTGGCTGTGGTTACTACAGAATCACCAGAAACCGTCAATTTTACAGTTCCATTAGTTGTCATTACTGTCAATAAACGCGCACGATCCATTGTATGACGCAATTGCGCAGCATCAAAAACTAAATCTAAAGTATAATCAGCTTCATTTGGAATTAACCGATTAGTATCAGGATAAGATCCTTCAATCAAACGACTATAATAACTAATTGTTTCATTTCTAAAAAGCATTTGGCTTCCACTGATGAAAATTTCAATCTCTTCTTCATCATTTGTGAAAACATTTTTAAAACTATTGATTGATTTATTTGGCAAAATAACATCAAATTTTAATTCTGAATCTTCTAAAGGCAATAAACGTTGACTCATCCGATGTGAGTCAGTTGCGACTGCTTTTAATTCTCCAGTTGATAAAGTTTCTAAATGAACACCTGTAAAAATTGGACGATTTTCTTGAGTACTTACAGCAAAAACTGTTTCTGTAAAAATTTCTTTAAGTACTTTAACTTTCATTTTCAATGAAGAGCCTTCGGAAATTTCTTGTAAATGCGGATAGATTTCTGAATCCAGGCCTTTTAAAGTAATTTCTGACTTACCAGAAGTTAACAAAACTTGCTTTTGTTCTTTTTCAGTAAATTCAAGAGTGACTTCAGGTAATTGACTTACCACATTTTCAAAGAAAGCAGCTTCTAACAAAACTGAACCAGTCCCTGAAATAAGCATACTTGCATCTTTATTATCAACAGGTAAAAAATTCTTAATTGAAATTTGACCATTTGAACCAATTAAAGTAATTCCATTTTCTTCAACTTCAATTTTTAATTTTGTTAAAGCAGGAATTGTTACTTTAGAACCAATTGCTTGTTTGGTAATTCTCAAAGCATTTTGAAACGCATTTTTATTAATTGAAAATTTAATCATGAGATTCCTTTATAATTTCTTTTTATAAATATAATAGTAATAGTAGTAGGTCCTGTGGATAATCTGTATAAGACAAATCCACTTAGAAGTATAAGCTTTTCCCCTGTGGATAATTAAAGAATAAGTATTTTATAAGTCCTTGAGTTTTCCACAGGTTCAAAATTTACGTTTAATGCTATCGATGTCTTTTTGAACATCCATATCATTTTTCATCTTATCCGAAATTTGTTTATAAGCGTACATTACCGTTGTGTGATCACGGCCGCCAAAAGCAGTTCCAATTGCCGGAAGACTTGTACCTAAAAGTTCTCTGACAAGATACATCGCAATCTGTCTTGGAAAGGCAATTTCCTTAGGGCGCTTAGGACCAACAAGATCTGAAAATGAAATATGATAATAATTAGCAACTTCATCTTGAATTTTTTTAATAGTAAGATTTGATAAAGATTGCTGAGTTGCATTTTTTAAAGAACGCAAAGCCTGACTTGCTGTCTCGATATCGACAACCGCAATGCCATTTGCTCGAGCCACAAATTCGACCCGATTTAGAGCGCCCTCGAGTTCTCGAACGTTTGAGTCAATCTGACCAGCAATATAAGATAGAGTTTCACTCGGAAATTCTAAACGACTTGATTCAGATTTAATCAAAAGAATAGCCATCCGAGTTTCATAGTCAGGAGCCGTAATGTCAGTAGTCAAACCCCAAGAGAAGCGTGAAACCAAGCGATCTTCCAAATTATTTAATTCTTGCGGAATACGATCAGAAGTTAAAACAATTTGGGAACCTTTATCATAGAGTGCATTGAAGGTATTGAAAAATTCATTTTTCGTCCCCTCTTTATCACTGAAAAATTGCACATCGTCCAATAGAAGTAAATCTAAATTACGATAAGTATTTTCAAAATTCTCCATTTGGTTTTTTCGCGTTGCATTAACATAGTCGTTAACGAAATTCTCCGAAGAAACATATTTAATTCGAGCCGTCGGATTGTCAGTCAAAATCTGATTTCCAATTGCATGCATTAAATGCGTCTTACCTAGACCAGCTCCACCATAAATAAATAGTGGATTATAGGTATCACCAGGTTTATCAGCAACAGCAATTGCCGCAGCCAAAGTCCAACGGTTACCAGGACCTTGCACAAAATTTTCAAAATTATATTTCTCGTTGAGACCACTAACCAAAGGAGAAGTGGGTTTAACAGTAGAACGCGGCTGCTCTTCAATAGAAGATTGATTATTTAAACGATGAAGTTCCAGTTCAGTTAACTCATCATTTGCATAGAGTTCATAATCAATCATCCGACCAAAGACCTCAAATCCCGCCGTTGTGATCAAATCGGACTGTTTTTTCCAATAATCTTTTTTCATTCCACTATCAAGCAAGATATTGGCAGTATCTTGCTCGACAGACATTAATTGAGCAGGCTCAATAAAAAAATCATAAGCTTGTTTCCCGATACTCTGCTGAGCTAGTTCGGTTACACGGGCCCAAAATTTTTGATTTTCATTAAGGGATGCCATATTACTCCTTTACTTTTTAGTTTGTTGATAACTCATTATATCACTTCACTTTATATTTTTCCACAGTCTGTTGAAATTAACAAAAGAAAGTTTTCCACCATAAGAAAAAGTTATTAACAAAACTGTGGATAATGTGTAAAAGTTTTCTTATCCACAGAAAAAAATGAGTAATATCAAATGCATACAGACTTATCCACAAATCAAAAAAAGTCAAATTTATAGATTATTTACTGTGGAAAAAGAAAAAATTAAGAAAAATTTACCACAGCTTTTAGACAGTCATTTCTATCTTTGGGGATATTTTATCTCTAATGTAATAAAATCCAAGAATTTGAAAATAAATTGTTAAATTTTAAGTTTTCTACTATATAAAGACGTAATATAGAGACGAACTATTTACTACAAAATAAAAGAAAGTTCAATTTTCTACTATTTATAATAAAAATTTACTTAAGTTTAAAAACATCATTTCTACGTAAAAAATCAAAGAATTTTATTCTCAGAAGGTAAGAAAGACTAAAATAAGTACCTTATCTTACTAAAAAATAAGAAAAAATAAAAAGTAATGAAAATCAGTGGTGGCATGAAATAAAGCGAATACAGGAGAGGGAAAAAGCGAACGTAAGATAAAAAAAGGTATAAAAGTCACAGTTAATTCTTGACAAGTTTAGTTAGG
>OMAC01000896.1_pt1 | contig 14806 bp, 15 predicted proteins | sample 1644561 | NCBI WGS metagenome assembly OMAC01 (sample SAMEA103958144, study PRJEB25191) | human gut metagenome
AGTTGTGCAAAAAAATGCCCTATCTTGACGGCTATCACTTGTCACTTGCGTATCTCCTCACGATGGACGCTGTTTTGCGTTATCATATTGGCGCACTGTATGACGTTAAAAAAGATGTGATTATTTTCGAGGGCTTGAGCAAGCCTTTTCAGACTCATACGAGCTTGAAAACAACACGCCTTGCCTTTAACCTGTGGAACGGCACTGTTTATGACTCAGATCCACCTGAAACTTATATCGACAAAAATGGAGAAAAAGAATATGTACCAAGCAAATACTATGCGCCCGACAGAATTTTCCACTGCACGTATGCACCGTACTACTTTGAAGCAATCAAGATGAGATTCGAGATTTTTATGTAAGTAATGAAATGGAGGTAATGATATGAAAGTAAAACACTATCACAGAGAATATGACAGCTACAAGACTGAACGTCAGTGGGCGCTTGAGGGCTTTCTTGTAGCAGAAAATGTAGAAGGCATAGAGCTTTTGCCGAGCAAACAAAGCAAACAGCCATGTAAGTATTACCAACCTAATGAAGTCAGACCTGCAACAGAGAGTGAGTTGCAGGCTTTTTTTCAGCCCGAAAAAGAAAGACGCAGAGAACAGGCAAGGGCATATCGTAAGGCTAGGCTAGAACGTGAGCAGGAAGAACGTGAAAGAGAACTTGAAGAGGCAAAGTGGTGTGCTGTTGAGCCTTACAAGAAAAAAATTGAAGAATTGAGCATTGTTATAAATGCTCTTGATAACGATCCGTCAACAGCTATTGCTATGAACTTTGAAGCAACGGGATATGAATATGAAGATGAATTATTACAACTATCAATCATCAACTTCAAAGGGAATATTCTTTTTAACAGCTATTTTAAACCCAAAAAACACAAAGAGTGGACAGAAACTGAAAAGGAAAACGGAATAACGCCAGAAATGGTTGCTAATGCGCCACAAATATCTGAGATGGCTAAACAAATTGCTGAAATATTTAATAAAGCAGATCTTATTTTGTACAGTAAAAATTATAGTTATTATTGGCTATTTTCATGGAGCAACATTTTAATTCAACCAGAATATCGAAGAGAAGTAAATGTAAATGAAATGATAACTGAAAGTGATAACTTTGAACTTCCAAAGGATAGCCTTGAAAAATGTCAAGCTATTTTGAAAATCTACAAAGAGAAATTGCATTGGATAGAGGAGGATAAATAATTATGAAAAACAAATATATCATTATTGACACAGAAACAACTGGCTTTCACCCATATGACGGGGACGAGCTGTTGCAAGTATCTATCATAGATACTGACGGAAATGTATTATTCGATGAATATTTCAAGCCGCAGCACCGTACCGAATGGAAAGAAGCTGAACAGGTAAACGGCATAAGTCCTGAAATGGTCGCTGATCGCCCTGCTATTTCTGAAAAAATATCAGAGATAAATGCTATTATTGAAAATTCTGATACTATAATCGGGTACAACACGCAGTTTGACATTGGTTTTCTTAAAGCAAATGGTGCGATAGTTCCTGACGATTTAGAAACGGTCGATGTTATGGAGGACTTCGCCAAGATATATGGTGAATGGAATAGTGCCCGTGGCAGCTACAAGTGGCAGAAGCTGACTAGAGCCGCAGAGTACTACGGCTATGACTGGTCACAGAGAGCTGAAACTGCACACAACAGTTTGGGCGACTGCTATGCTACCTTGTTTGTCTACGATAAGATTAACACTGATACAATGGTTATCGAACGTGTCATTGACGGCAAGCGAGTTGGCATTGAGCTAACGCCTGCGGAAATATCTCAGGCATACTATATTAAAGAGAATGACGATAGACGGCAGGATATACTCAACGCTTTGGACGAAATGGATAGTCTGAAAATCGGCAACATTGACATTTCAAATGATTTTCTAAAAAAAAGTACCACTTTTATTAACGATGTAATTTATCGTTACGAGAAAATGGACGATCACCTTGAGGACTACAACATGGCTATAGAAGATGTGTTGGATAACGCTGATAAAAACTATGCAAACAAACTTGTATCTCATTACGCTCAAAATATGAGTGCAGCCGATAAAGAGCAGTATATTGAAAGCGCTGAAATGGCAATGGATTGGAATGATACAAATGAGCCTGCAATTTCAAGGCTTGAGTATATGCTTTATACAACGTTAATAACTGAGAGAGATTACGATAAAATAAAACAAGATTGTTTAAAAGCCCCCAAAAACAAAACTGGTGAGTACATTGATGAAATAATAAAAACAATGAGAACTGAAGCCAAAGTTTACTTTATTGAAGGAATAGATGAAGATAGAAAGAATGGGGTTGAGATTTCAGAACTAGATAACATTGTTTATGATAAGCTTGTTGAAGATAGGCTTATCAGGGAAAACGCAAGAAATTTCTCAGGCTTTTTAGATAATCAAGAGCAAGATGAAGCTCTTGATATGACAGGTCAGAACAGAGGTTTAGGAAGATAAAGATAGAAAGAGAAAAATAGATATGAGAGAACAGGATATTATAAAGCAATTTCAGGCGTCGGGAAAATCATTTCACGAGTTTTTTGAAGAAAATCAAGACTTAGTAATGACAGCCTATACGGACGATATGGATACGCCATATTATAGCAAACATATTGAACGTCATTGGCTGTCTGAAAAAATCTACATAGAACGTAGATTTGGCTCTGATACTTTTGGTGATAGAACTGCCAAAACTGAAGACATCGTTTTAGTTAAGGTTTATGATCCAGATAACACGATAGACAAGATGAGTTGGGAAAAGAGTCTGAAATTGCCTGTCGAAACGAACACCATAGAAAACTATCTTCTTGAAGATTTAAAACCTTCCGAAAGTCCTTTTATACTTTCAACATTTTCCGATTTGCTTGGCGAGAAATACATTAAAGAAGCATATCTCAAAAGTTGTATTCGAGAGGCAGAAGAAGCGTTAGCTGAATTGAGCGCATATGACGAAATCTCCCCTTATGGTGGGCTTGATGTTACAGTTGGAACATTTGAGTCTTATTTGAGAGAAAATCTTGATAATGCTCAGGAAATGGGCTATGCAAGTGTCGGAGAGGCAGCTGTAAAGTGTGTCGAGCTAGGTTTGATAGACGAAAAACGGAGAAAAAATGTTATTAATGAGATTTATGATAGTGCAGAGAGCATTAAGCAGGACTACGAAAAAGGTTTGATGTCAAAAGATGATGTAAAATATCTTGCAAAGCGACACGATCCTGTGGTTGATGAGCCAAAGCGAATCGCTGATAGTCTGTTTGAAATTAAAGAAATGTCAAAAAAGAGAGAAAAGTTGTCAGCGGCAATAAAGCTTTACTCTGCCAAGAGTGAATATTACAAAAATCACGGCAATCTAAAAGAGTTAAAAACTATTGACGATAAAGTTGCGGCTTGCATAGAGTGTAATGATTGTTATTCTAAGCATATTGAAGAAACATATAACAGCGTTTTACCATATCTTTCACATACTAATGGTATTCAGTATTTGAAAACTGAAGATATACCTATTTCCATACATATGAATGGAATAAAAGCGGATTTTGATGAACCTAGAATAACTACGGATGCAGATGCAAATCACAAAGTTATTTGGGATTGTGTTTTTTATAAAGTAGAGAAACCTTCCGTGGACGTTCCCTCATTACACGAGTCCATTTACTTCAAGGCGGAAGCGTGTGATGAATTGTATCGGCTTATTGGTGAAGAGCCACCAAAAAGGTATGAAGGTATTCAGGCGGTCAATTTACCACCTGAAATAGCGAAAAAAGTTGATTTAACCTTAAAATTTATCGACACTGAAGATTACGAGTCAAGTGTTAGGGTTGTAAGCAAGATTGATGAAATCAAAGGCAGAATTAGCTCTGCTGAGGCTGACATGGAAAATTTAAAAGATATAAAGCCTAATCTTTGGAATAAAGTTTTTAGACATTCTGAAGTTAAGAAAAGAGAAATCTCATCAGCCAATCTGAGGAATAACAAGATTGAGTTAGAACAAGTATATGATGAATTGAACAAAATAACTCAGAAAATGATGTGTGAAAACTTTGAAGATGATTCAGAAAATCGCACTACCAAGGAAAGCATAGAAATAGATTATCCCGAAGAAAAAAGTCTTGACGAAAACATGGACTTTAATCAGCTATCTTCTTTTTTAGATAATGAAGAGGAAGAGCAAGATGAAGTCCTTGAACTCACAAGTAAGTCAGGGAGGTCGCTTTAATGAAACGTGCTGTAAAGCAAATGCTTCCTGTATATGTTCTTTCGCTCTTAGCTAATTTTGTATCGGCAATAGTTATATTATGCTATGGTATGCCATATTCAGGACCATGGGAGTTTTTTTATAAGCGAGTAATTTTTGTGATTTTCTCAGTTGTCACCTCATTGTTGATCTGCGTATGGGGGACACAAAGACTAAAAAAGACAGAAGAAGGAGAATAGATATGACAGAACAGGACGTTCATAATACATTACATAGTTTTTACGTTATAAAGCAATTTCAGACTTCGGGACAGTCCTTTGAAGATTTCTTTGAAGAAAACAAGGACTTTGTTAAAAATGAGTATTCTCACGAGTTTAAGTTTCTCTATTACTCATATTCAACTCACAGAGTTTGGATAACTGATGATTGCTTTCTTGAACATAAAAGAACAATGGACTTTAATGGCTATACGGAAGAAAGTGATGAAGTATATGTCAAAAGGCTTGGCGTTGATGATAACTATGAGTGTTGTACTATCAAGGACGATGACGAGTATATCGCAGGACGTTTAACGCAAAGCGTTTCAAATAATGATATCATCGACTATTTTAAGCATTATGGTGTAAAAGCCGCAGAGTTTCCATTTGTTTATTCTTCTTTTTCAGATAATATCGGTAAGGAGAATTTGAAAAATGCCTACCTTGATACCTGTGAGTGGGAAGTAAAAAAAAGATACAGTGAACAGCAGGATATTCTTGATTTTACACCGATCGATATCGAGCGTAAGACTCGATTTACAATGCTTAAAGAAGAACTTGCCTGCTGCGAACAGGTCGGGTTTGATAGTATTAATCAGGCTCTTTTGTATTGTGCGAAAAAAGATATCTTTAAGGACGAAATTCTGAAATACGCTGTATTTACTGAAAATGAAATTGATTCCGTAAAGAATGATTTATCACAATCTGAGATTGAAACAATGAAAAGAAGGGCGGATATGGTCAGCATTGCCAAAGAACTTATCAATGAATTTACAGTAATCGAATTTGAAAATGACGCAGATTTTTCTGACCTTTCTCATATACCGATTGCCTACACTACCGATGAGATACTTGAATTTCCGATTAATGTTTTTGTTGACCTCGAAAAAATGAAGTTGGTGAAGCGGTATAATAATAACAGCGAATTTGACAGCGGAGTATATTTTGGAGAAAGTAAAGACAAAATGTATATGATTTTGGGTAATCTTGAATTTGATGAACTGGTGAGCGTCCCTGATTATGTTAGAGAAGAAATTGGAAAAGACGATGCGCTTGACATGACAAATAATAGTTCGAGATCACTGTGATTTTGTCCGTGGACAAAATCGTACAACGCTATTTTTAAATGCAAAATTTATTTATTGTATTGACAAACGTTTTTATAATATGATATAATCGAGTTATAAAAACGAAAAATGCAAGTATAAATTTGTAGTTTTTGGCAATAATGCAATTGTATACAGTTTTACAAATGGAGTGAAACATATGAAAATATATAGTATAGCTGCAGAAAAATTTATGCTTTTTGATAAAATCAATATAGATTTCTCATCAGGAATAAACGTTATTTTTGGCGAAAATAGTACTGGAAAAACAGCATTGATAAAAGTGTTGTATTCGTCAAGTAAACTTATTGCTGATGATCATGCTAATAAAGAAGAACTTGAAAAAATCCTTCTTGAAAAGATGGTTGGAGTTTTTCGCCCTGACAAATCATCTATTGGTAGATTAGCTTATCGTCACCAAGGCGTAGGTGCGGCAAATGTTGGTATAAAATTTGATAAAGATAATTATTTAAATTTTAGTTTCACTTCTCGTCAAAGTAATCATCTTGATATTGACGTTAGTAAAGGAAAAAATAATTTTACTCCTATATTTATTCCTCCCAAGGAGATAATTTCATCAACAGGAGTATTTCCCTCTCTTTATGAGCGATATCATATTGATTTTGAAGAAACGTACTATGACCTTTGCAAGCTCTTGTTGCTTCCTTTAAAAAAAGGAAAAAACACAGATGAACAGAATACCATTCTTTCAAATGTTTCTGAGATAGTGAATGGCAACGTTGTACAGCGGGATAACCATTTTTTTCTTAAGGTCAGAGGTCAGGGTGAATTTGAAATGGGACTTGTGTCTGAGGGTTATAGAAAACTTTCAACATTGACATATCTTATTTTATCGGGCAGCTTGAATAAAAACTCCATTCTTTTTTGGGATGAGCCTGAAACAAATATGAATCCTAAAATGATTTATCACATTGCTAATACCTTAGTTGAGCTAGCCAAAATGGGCGTTCAGGTATTTATAACTACGCATAGCTATTTTGTTCAACAAGCTTTTAACCTGATTTCATCGTATTCAAATGATAATAAAAAAGCAAAGATAAAATTTATTTCATTGTATAGAAATGACGAAGGCAATGTCAGATATGAGTCGGGAAATACCCTTGACGATATTGAACATAATGCCATTATGGACGAATTTGATTGTCTTTACGATAGAGAGCAGGACATGATGGGATGATAGAGAGTAACATTGATTTTTGCTTTAAAGATAAATTTACAGCTTTTAAATTTGATGAAACAGAATACTATAAAAAATATACTAATGGAATAAAAGAAGGTAAAGGCGTAGATTTTATTGCTTTTTCAGATAAGGAAATAGTTTTCGTTGAAGTGAAGAACTGCATGGGTCATGAAAAAGAAAATGAATACCGAATACACGCAGGAAATGAGAATAGCTTTGATGTCGAGGTATCTCAAAAAGTGAATTGCACTTTGGCGTGTTTGACTGCATCACAAACTTTTGACGAGTTTAATAAGCCTAAGTGTATTTCGTCAGAATTTGTTAGATCGTTCAATTGTGTTGTAATGCCAAATTGTGAAATATCGGTCATCCTGTATCTTGAGGGTGATTTTAATATGAAAACGAGAAATAAAAAAATGATAATGAGTGCATTACAAGAAAAGCTGAAAAACCATTTTAAAGGTTGGCTGAATGTTCAAAGAGTAAAGGTTATTGATTCGACAGTTGAAAATAGATATTTTGATGCAAAACAAATGTGATTTACATAATAAAAGCACTGAGGATAATATATCTCAGTGCTTTTTTTCTCGAGAGTTTTCCCTGAAAACAAGTTCATAAATGTTTTAATCAATTCAAAAATGCACAATATTTGGCGCGAAAGTTTGGCTATTCTGCCGTTGACGTGTTTTCTTGCTGTATGGTATAATATAGGTGTAGAAAACATATGGGAGGTATAACAATGGTAAAAGATTATAAGTATTATAAAAACTTGCCCGAACTTGATGAAGCGAAGATAGAGAGCCTTATCAGACCGAGCAATGAAGTTGATGATTTTATCAAAAAAGGAGAAGAAAAGCTCAATGATCCTGAGTTTGATAAAAAAACAATGCTTCTTTACACCATTGACGAAATAAGAGATTTTGTCGGTGAGGAGTTTTGGTCGGCTACGGAACAGCCACAGCACATAGCAATGACCGAAGAAGAACGTTGTCTTGAACGAATGAAAGCATACTATGATAAGATTTTCAAAGCATACTATAATCAGCTTGACGGCATGGGTGAGAACCATGATTTCAGTGGCTCAAGAAAAGCTTTTTTACGCACATCGAAAAAATTTCAGATACAATTCAAGAATATGCTTTTTGAGATGAAAGTCAGCGAAGAAGATTTTTGGAAAAGGTTTGACCGCAACTCTGAAAGATACTGGCTGTCACTTTACTATCCACTTCTCCATACGCAGAGAGAACTGCCCTCAGAAGAACCGATAGAAATGCTCAGAACACACTATATGTTTTGGATAAACCATATGATAGAGGAGTTTATGAACGATAGATACATCTATTCGCTTAATCTTCAGGCAGGATATTTTAGCTAAATTTGTCCACGGACAAAATGAAAAATTGACACAAAGAAATGATTGTGATATAATTAAGTCGCAAAAATCAAAAGGAGGACCCCACAATGAAAAAAACAAATATAACAAGAACAATAACTTCCCTGCTCGTTGCAGCCGCTATGCTCGGTGTGACAAGCTGCGGACAGTCTGACAATACATCATCAGCCGCTCCAAAAGCGACAACCACTGCTGCTAGTGAAACTACAGAAATGGGAACAGTGACAAGCCGTTCGGCAACAACTACATCTATATCTGCAACAAGCAGCACATCAGCAAGCAGCTCTGTGACCTCCTCCGCACAGGGCTCTGCTGCATCTACCACCACCAAAAGCGGCACTACCACTAAAACAAGCGGCGGTAAGACAGGCGGTCAGCCTGCAAGCAATGGCGGAACAGTAAACAACGGCGGTCAGAGCTACAGCGGAAACACCACCAACAACGGAAACGGCAGCTACAACTATCAGCCTGCGGAAACACAAGCTCCTCAGACCGAACGTCAGACAGAAAGACAGACTGAGCGTCAGACACAAAAGCAGACCACCACAACAGCAAAGAAAACGCAAGCCCCGAAGCCAAAGCCGACTACAACTACAACTTCTAAGCCAAAGTTTAAGCTGACACAAAGCGATATTGACAGAGTGGTAAAGGAATTACAGCAATACAGCAATGAAACCTGTGACTTTGACGCTATCTTCTATACAGAGCAGGAAATGTGGGATAACATAGCCACAAGAAATCTTGACAACAGCTCATGGGGAACACCTGACACTGTTTCGCCTGATACTTATTCGTCTTATGATGAACTTTATCGCAAAGTAAAAGGACACATTGATGTTCTATATGACAGAATAGGCAAAGACCAAGCACATATAGTTGTGTATCAGCAATGGCATGGTGACGGATCAGCTATCAACAGTGACGGCAAGCCTGCATGGGAAATATACCTCCTTTACTGATATAAATAAAACTGAATAGAGTTTAAAAGCAATTCGATTTTCTTTCGGATTGCTTTTTTTTATTACGGAAATCCAAGTCCTATGGGCTTTTTAGATAGATAAAAAATTTTTAGGAGGAAAACAAATGAAAAAGAAAAGTCTTTTCAAACGTCTGAGCAGTGTTGCACTTGCATTTCTGCTCAGCTTGTCGGCTCTTACACAAGGCATAACAGCCAGTGCGTTCTCCGACAAAAACCAAGCCACTCAGCAGTGGCTGTCAACATGGAGCTATGATTTCCGTGGCTCAGGTCTGCCAAATGGCTATGATATTGAAACAGGGAAATACAATGACACTCACTTCACTGGATACTTTGCATCAGAAGTGCCGTATTTCACAACATCTGATAACAACTACGCTTACTGCATTAACTTTGATAAGCTGCATAATAGCGGAACAGTTTCAAAGCAGCAGACACTTAATGATTACATGAAAAATGGTCATATTCCTGATGATATGCAGTATCAGATAAAAGAGTTCTGTATTTACAGTTACAAAGGCAAAACTCAGTACGGCTATTCTAAGGACACCGAACTGTGTGCGTCAAGTGTTATGTCACAGGCGGTTTCTGCACGTTTTTTTGATGAAAGCACAACAGGTCTTTCAAGCAATGAAACAAAGCTTCTCAACAGCTATTACTACAATGGCAATAATGCTTCTGCTCATCACCAAGAGTTGGTCGATTGCTACAAAAAGATGAAGTCTGAAATGCTTTCGCACTACAATATTCCTAGTGGTACGTCAAAGGCGTCTTACGGCAAGCCGCTCAACAAAGCTTCATATCCTGCAAAATATGATGTCAAGACAGGCAAGTGGACAGCAAAGCTCAAGCTTGACAGCCTTTCACAGTTCAGCGTTTCAAAGCCGAACTCAGTGACTGTTACACGCTCAGGCTCAAATATGACTATCACAGCAGACAATGAGAAAGACCTGAAAAATGTTGTTTTCACGCTCACAAAGACAAAGGGCAAGTACGTTGACAAAATAGACGAGTGTTCACCTCTTATCCTTTCGGGCGGCTCAGACGTTCAGGAAATGGTGGTTTCCTGCTATGAGGACAAAGACCCTGTAAAGGCTTATCTGAAAATAACAACACCAATAGGTTCAGCTCACCTTGACAAGAGCTTCACAGATTACTTCGACAACAAGCAAACAGGCACAGCGGATATGTACAAAGCTGTTAAGTTCCAACTTGTCCGCAAAGTCGGTGACAGCTATAAGTTTGTAAAAGCAAGCGGCAAGGACGGAAGCTACAGCTTCACTGACCTCGCTTCACAGGCTACAGACCTTACGCCAAACAATAAGGGTGATATTGATGTAACAGGTCTGCCAGAGGGCAATTATGAGTGGCGAGAAATATCCACAGCAGACGGATATATGATTTCATCAAAGAAAGCTATCACTGTTACCGCTGACAAGACGGCTAAAACGGAGTTCGTCAACAAGGCTTCTGCTCCTGACAAGGGCAAGATAACAATTCACAAGCGTGACGCTGAAACAAGAGCTGACCTCGAGGGTGCAAAGTTTGAAGTGGCAGCAGCCGAGGATATCTACGTTGGCAATGGCTATTGTATCTATCCGAAAGGAACAGTTATCGACACCATTACCACAGGCGCAGACGGCATAGCTGAAACAACAAAGGCTATCTACAAGGGCTATAGCTACACAGTGACAGAAATTGAAGCACCAAAGGGCTATTCGATTTCTGATGAGCCAACACAGACTATCAAGCTTGTTGAACAGCAGGCTGAGTTCGTTGTAGATTTTGAAAACGAGCAAAACACTATTCCTTTTGAGATAACAAAGACTGACATTTCAACAGGTGAGCTTATCCCTGATTGCACCTTTGAAATTCTTAATGAAAATAAAGAACAGGTCATCACAGGAACTACAGACGAGAACGGCATTGCGCATTTTCAGCTTGCTATAGGCAAATATTTCTATCGTGAGATTTCAGCACCTGATATCTATGAAATTGACGATACTCCTTATCCGTTCGAAATAACAGAAAACGATGATATCGTCAAGGCTGAAATGACAAACAAGAAGAAAAGTGGTTCTATCAAGGTCACAAAGACCACCACAGGAAATCTCAATATCGAGGGCATTAAGTTCTTTGCAACAGGCATTTCAGACACTAACAAGGACTTGAAGTTTGAAGCGACAACAAATGAAAATGGCGTAGCAATGTTTGATAAGCTTGTTATCGGCAAGTATGTCATCACAGAGGACGGCTCAACAGTTCCTGCGGCTTACCTTGTAGCTGACGAACAGGAAGTAACAGTTGAATACAACGAAACAGCAGAAGTCAAGGTCACTAACGAGGAAAAGACAGGCTCTATCAAGGTTCAGAAAAGAACAGAGGGTCAGAAGAATGTTGAGGGTATCACATTCTACCTCAAGGGTACATCAGACAGTGGACGTGAGATAAACATTCCTGCAACTACCGATAAAGACGGCGTAGCAGTCTTTGAGAACGTACCGATCGGTACATACAGTATCATCGAGGACGAAGAAACAGTGCCATACGGCTATCTCGTTGCCGATGAAAAAGAGGTCACTGTTATCTACTCAGAAACTGTTGACGCAGAAATAATCAACAACGAGCAGACAGGTACTATCAAGGTACACAAGAGAACAGAGGGTGATCTGAATATTTCAGGTATAACCTTCTATCTGAAGGGAACATCAGACAGCGGACGTGAGATAAACATTCCTGCGATCACCGACAAGGACGGACTTGCGAAGTTTGAGGGCGTTCCAGTTGGTACATACACTATCACAGAGGACGGCTCTACAGTGCCATACGGCTATTTGGTGGCTGACTCCAAACAGGTGACAGTGGCATATGCACAGACTGTTGACACAGATATGGTAAATGAGAAAGCTCCTGATACGCCGAACACAGGCGTAACGGACAATGACACAGACGGTAGAACAGCACTTGGCAGCGTGGCTATCATTCTCGCAGGAGCTGCATTTTTTATGTTCAGCAGAAAGAAGAAAGGTAATTGATGTTGTCTGAAAAAAGACAATAAAAAGGGGATCAATTTATCTATACAGAAAGAAGCGCCTGCAACGGGGCAGGCGCTGGGGAGGATTAATCACTGTTTTTCATATACATTAAGAAGTCTTTGCATATAGATTGATGTTCAAGAAAGTTTTTTCTTTGATTATATGTTTTTAGTTGTATAGCCGCATTTAACTCTACTGCAAAAAGATACCATGCTTTTTCAAAAGTTTGTGTTATCAGTGACACAGTATCAGGAATACTAAGTTTAACATAATTTACATCCTGGTTTTTTATTACTTTTGAAGTCATCCTATGATTACCATCAATGACCATTTTCTCTGATTGTAATCTGCATGGAAAATCAATAACAATAATAGGAGTTTCGCAAGAGAAATGATACTTTTTAATATCATTTTGCACTTCATATTCAACATTGTTATATACAAGCCTTCGTGCATTTAATCTTTGATAATCATAATTTTGAGCAACGTCAACAGCCTTGTCAACATTAAAATGAATATAAAATTGTGCAATGCTAGGTATTTTTATTATTTGTTGATAATATTCACATGGTTTGTTTTTGTCATACGAAAAATAACATCTGTTATTTTTATATGCGTATCGCATAACTTCAATCCAATTGGCTACTAATTCATCAATTGGCTTTATTAAATTAAAACTGTTATAAAATTCCAGTATTGCATTTATATCAATATCATATTCTGAAGATGAAACATAATCAAATAACATCTATATAACCTCCATACAGAAAGGAAATAATTATGGAACTAGGTCAAAAAGGAAAAGGACGAACATTTAAACTATATCGTGATGTTCCTAAATGCTACAAAGCCACAGCCGCAGATACGGCACGTTTTGAGAAATTTTTAAAAATCATGATAAAAAAAACTACAAAGGCTATTGGCAAAAATTTAACTCGCTAAAAATTCAGACTTTTAAATAGTATAGCATATTTATTTACAAAGCGCAAGCAGTTTAATTAGAAGAAAGCGCCTGCAACGGGGCAGGCGTTGGAGAGGTAGAGTAATGTGAACACACTTTTTTTGATTATATGCTATGTACTTGTAATAGGATCTTGGTCTTTGTTGTGGTCAATATACACTGGTGATCCTCTATATATTTGGCGAAAACCAATCGAAATTATTAAGAAAAAAGGAAAGCGTTTCAAGGTGAAATCATGAAGATACTCGATATCTTATTCGTTGTATTTGAATTGTACAATTTTGTCGGCTTGTTTAAACTAAGAAAAAGTGCTAAAAAGGAAATAAAAGTGATAAAAGAACAAAAAGCCACAGAACACATGAATGAGGAGCTGATAAGAATGATAAAACTAAGAATACAGGGTTTACCCGATGAGGTCGAGAAGTTTTCCGAACAGCTGAAAAAGGGCGGCTATCACTTTTTGATGGAGAGTGATGACTATCCGAACAGAAATTCGGAGTATGTAAGAAGATATGTGGAGGTAATGCTTGATGAAGATCAGGATCAATAGTTCTTGCAGAAAACGCCGTCAAGATCGCTACAACGGTATGGGACGCTGCCTTTGTATTGAGCCAAAGCGTTTATGCAATGAAAGCAAAAAGCTGATAGTTGTTGACCCTATGTCTAATGTCATAGTCGTGACAAAGGAAAAAGATTATGGAGCAAAAAATGAATGAGTATAGATACTTTATAGCAGACGATAACAAAACAGGAACTCTGATTTTCAGTAATGAAATAAAGGGAGAAGATATGCTGCTTCTTGTCGGATACGTTATCTACTTTTACAATGCAGCGTCCGTTGATGATATCGTGGACAAGCTTGTAACCATGTATGGCTTTAGTGTCATAAAGGAACATATTACAGCTCTTGACCTCAACACTAATCCTGATACGCCTTATACATACTATGACCTTATCGATGAGGGCGGCTATTGTGAAAGTGATGGATATATGTACACCGATATTGACAGAATAAAGAAACATTTTTCAGGAGAAAAATCACAGAAGATGTTACGCACTATCGGTCGATTTTCCAAAAGAACATTTTCCTAGAGAAAGGATGAGATTCTTGTCAAATCCTAAACAATTAAGGTTTATCATTTCAAGAAATGGTGACACAGCAAAAACTGTTCTCAAAACCTCATACGATATTGTAAGCTTACCATATTTACTATCGTATGTTATGGGAATTTTCTTTGAAGAATATGAAGATGAAGGCATTGGCTTTAGCTCAAGCGAGCTTACTGATATGCTTTTGACTATGTATCCAAACGATTTTGCAGTATCAATGGACAATGCGGATCTTGTTATTGATGATTTAGAAACATGGGAAAGAAATTGCAGTTCATATGATACCATAAGAACAATAAGAATTTTTAAGCCAAAGGAATTAAATCTTTCTGAAAAGCTATTTTGTAAATTAAAGAAACACTGTAAACAAAATGGGTTTTATGCTGTGTATGCCGAAACAAATGAAGAAAGCCTGATTATTTTTTACAGACCCCAAAGTAATCAAAGAGTATTCGGAATACGAAGAAACTTTTATTCTAAAAATGGCAATAGCATAGAAATTGGTCTTTTAATAAATGAAAACACATTTTTGTGGTTTAAGAC
>OMAC01000905.1_pt1 | contig 14628 bp, 19 predicted proteins | sample 1644561 | NCBI WGS metagenome assembly OMAC01 (sample SAMEA103958144, study PRJEB25191) | human gut metagenome
AACAGCTCTCCATTCGCCGCAAGCAAACAGGATGCAGCATTTGCATTCGAGAAGCCTGAAAAGAATTTGTCTGAATCCAAGCGAAGCCGCAGCAACCCCACAGGGGTAATGTCCAGGTAAATACGATAGCACCCGTATACCTCTCCATCCTCTACAGCGTATACGGCACTTTGTCCGGAGGGGATGATCTCATCAAAAGGCGTATTTTTCAGCCTGTCCAGTCTATAAATTGTCGGCCAGATTTCGTGAATCTGCGGATTATCAAAGAAAAAACTTGCCTCTTCAATGATGTCATTGCTCTGAAAAATGCTCCGGATCGTCTTGAGTTCGTTTTGAGAAAACTTTACCAGCTGCAAACCATCCGCATCCATATCGGACGTACAAAAGCGAACAAATTCCCTCTGGCTGAGCGCTGAAGACGCGCTAGTATCAATTCTGGCCGCATTGGACGCTGTCTCTATGCGCAAATTCTGGAGCGCTGCGGCAGAATCCTTTTCAAAGCTGTCATAGACAAACTCGATCCTACCCTTGATCCACAGTGCGGCAATGATTACGCATGGAATGATCCATATTAGCGACAACATTTTAATGATTTTCGCTGCCAATCTGGTTTTCCCTGGAAGCATACTCTTTTTGGGCACGATACAACACCTCCTGCGTAAATCATTATAGCATGTTGACACTTGTTTCGACAAGGGAAAGGCGGTGGGCAAGTGCCCACCGCCCAAAATTCTACTTACTGAAAGAGCGCCTTCCGCACATCCAGCAGGTTCTGCTCATAGCTGACAACCTTTTCGTAGCCATAGCTGTCCCGTGCTGCCAGGAAGTCAGACAGAATCTTGTCAAACTCCTCGTCACTTACCAGAAAAGCCTTTGCCGGGTCACGCAACATCGCCTGCCGTTCCAGTTCATCCTTCTCTTCCTGATACTTCTTCATGTCAAAGGTTTGCTGTTCAACCAGCGAGGAAGTCGCGTTGCATACGGGAGAGAGTATCCCGTTGATAGTGCCCAGAACCATGCCCGGAAAGAACATGATGCAAAGACCGAGTACGAAAGGCCGAAGCAACGGGAACACGTCTATCGGCTCTGCCCGTGAAAGGGATTGCCATACCCGGTATGCTACATAGAACAACGCTCCGAGGCCGGCCACTCCCTTCGCTACCGAAGCCATATCTTCACATAACGGCATCATTTCATCATACAGCGAACGCAGAAGCTCGTGCAGGTTTGTCCAGTCTATTGATAATAATAACATAGTCTTCTTGATTGATTTAATGGATGAATGATTACCAGTAACGCTGGTCGTGTGTCCCGTACAGGGCGAGTACCCGTGCGGCATCCCCCTTCTTCTTGCTGCGTAGGTACGATACCCCGATATTCTTGCGGGTATAGTACCATGTCAGGTTCTTGTATTCCAGCACCTCGCCGTATATCCGGTTGATGATGTCCAGCCGTTCCTTGTCGGTCATCGAGAGTCCGGTTGCCGTAGTCACTTCCTTCAAATCCAGCAGCAGGTCGCTGCTTTCCTTGAGCAACTTGTTATACCCGAAGGCGATAGCCGAGAGCTCTTCCACTGTGAAGTTCGGATCGCCCGTCATCGTATTGAAATTCGTCACGTAGATGTCGCTGATGTCACCCACCAACAGAATGGTTTGCTGTACTTTACGAGCACCTTTTACAAGGTCATGCACCGATTTCAAGGCATCGTAATAGGCCTTTCCCTGCTCGTAAATCTTTACAGTCTCCTGAAAGTTGCTCCACATGTTCTGTGCCGTTGTGGAAGTCTGTACGATTTCATTGGCCGAGTTCACGATGCTTTGCGCGAAATTGCTGGGGTCGAAAACCGCCCACTGTGCCCTGACCGTCACCGAAAGGGACAGCAGGGCCATCAGTAGAATTGTTATTTTCCTTTTCATGCGTCTATCTCCTTTCTTTAGTCAGTAAATACCGGCTGTCATCGTCACGGGCGAACAGACCGTAACTGCCGAACAGCAGCACCTCGCTGCCTGAAAAATACCCGATGCATCCGGCATCCCTGTTCCCGTGCAGGAAAAGGTCATCACCGCCGCGCAGCGGGATATTGATTTCAACGTAGGCCCTTTCTCCGATGAACAGCGTGGCCTTGTATCCCTTGAAGCCGTCCGTCACCCGGTTCGATTTACGGATAGTTAGTGTCGATTCGCCTTCCTTGTTCATTCAGTGCCCGCAGATGCGGTCATGTTCCAGTTCTTTTCTCATCTCCCCAATCAGGTTCAGCAGGTCCAGATTGGTCAGGGTCGCGTCTCCGAGCGCTTCCCTGCATTGGTTTAATAAATCTTTCTTACTCATTGTATTTTATGGATTAAAGGATTACTTGTTTTCCTGCCGTTTGCTTTCGGCAAGCTGTTTGATTGCTAACTCTATATTGCCCCCCAGCTTTTCAGTCAGCCGAGTAAGTTCCAGTTTTTCAGACTCTTCGGTCGTGTAGCACAGATACTCTTCACCCGAAACTTCTGTTGCGTACACTGCACTCTGCGTGCCGCCGAGTCCTATCCAGACCTCTTTGTACCTGCGGTTTGCCGCATTGGCAAGATTAATAGACAGTATCTGCGCCCGTTCCTTGTCCGTCAGTCCGAGCAAGTTCTGTATCTGGTCGAACTTATTCTGATACTTTCGTTGGTCAAGCAGTATCTTGCAGTCGGAATTATTGATAATCGTCTCCTTCACAATCGGACTCGATATGATGTCGTCTACTTCCTGCGTCACGACTACCGCTTCGCCGAAGAATTTTCTGACCGTTTTAAAGAGATAGCGGATATAGGAAGCCATCTCTTCACGGGCGATTGCCTTGCCGGGTAGGTCGGGGGCATTACTGCCCCTTTCCCCCCTAAGAACCGTACGTGAAAGTTTCCAATCATACGGCTCAAGCAACTTTAAATTTCTATCTAATAGAAACCAGCTCATTGTTACATCTATTTAAGTTGAATGACTTTTCTTCTGCAACTGTCATGTACCAAGAAATTAACTTTCTTTCCATTGACAATTCTTTCATTAGTTCCCCACGAGTGTTCTTTGTCTATGGGTTCTCCGCATATGGGGCATAAATGATTTTGTCTTTCCCACATATACAGCAATGATTTTCTACCATTAAGCGACTTGAGCATCTTGTAAGTCTTGCGCTTTTCAAAATATTCTTTCCATTCAGGGTCGAGAGGATTGGCTTCACCTTTCACTTTTACGTATCGGGTGATTTTCGTGTCGTACAGTCTTTTGAGGGCAATCTTATCATCCGCTTTACCCCTTTTGAAGTTCGCCACAAAGCACCAGTTACGATTCTTTATTCGTGTAAAGTATCTGCTGGCAATCCAATATTTACCTTTCTTGGGATGTCGTCTCTTGGCCCATTGCCATAGCTTTTCAAATATCAAGTAATCTGCTTTTCTGAATGTGTCCGAAGCCACGCAATTCTTGTAGTAATTCACCCAACCGACTATTACCGGATTCAAAAGTCTTATAAGAGATTCCTGTTTACTACCTTTATTGGAATCAATGATTCCTCTGATTTTCTCCATGAATCCCTTCAGACTCTTTTTGGACGGCTTTATTAGAAGTATTCCATTGTATTTACGGATATTGTACCCGAGAAAATCAAAGCCCTCTTCAATATGGGTTATCTTTGTCTTTTCTTCTGATAGAGTAAGTCCCCGACTTTCAAGGAAGTTCTCCACTAACGGCTTTATTTCCTCCAATGCTTCCTTAGTCCTTCCCGTAATGATAAAATCATCTGCGTATCGAACCATGTGAACCTTTGGATAATATACTTGTCCCTTAACGGATTTCCTATAATACTTTTCTGCGAGCATTGCTTGCAGACCGTCCAATGTCATATTGGCAAGAGTTGGCGAGATAATTCCACCCTGTGGAGTTCCTTCTTCCGTAGGGAATAATTCCTTGTTGAAAACGAAACCGCATTTGAGCCATTTTTTCAGCATGACTTTATCCATTGGAATATTTTCCAACAGCCAGTCATGACTGATATGGTCAAAACAACCTTTGATGTCTCCTTCTAAAATCCATTCGGGAGAAGCTGTCTTGGCAAGGACGCAAAAACATTGTTCTCTTGCATCGCCAGCACTTCTCTCTTTACGGAATCCGTAGGAGTTGCTGTCAGCAGTTGTTTCTGACACAGGTTCCAATGCGAGCAGATACAATGCCTGCATTGCCCTGTCTTTCATCGTCGGAATCCCTAATGGGCGCAACTTCCCGTTACTCTTTTTAATATGTATCCTTCTTAGAGGCTGAGGGGTATAGCCTCTTCTTCTCAGCTCGCTGATGGCCTTGAATTTACTGTTGGAAGTTGCCCACACAGCTTTATCAACACCCGCAGTTTTACTGCCTCTGTTCGATGTAACACGTTTTACCGCTAAAGCTTTAGCGTAAAACGAATGCGTCAGCATCCACTGCAAGGCTTTCACCCTGCCGTGTTTGCCTTCTTTCTGAGCTTTTACAATACGTGCTTGTAGCTTATTAACCGCTATTTCGCACTTGTTCCAGTCTATACTTTCCCAGGTGCTCCACTTTTGGTCAGTAGATGCACACGATGTCTTACTTTCGTTCATTTGCTTTTCTCCTTTGAATAAGTTCTAAAAGTTTCTTGTAAAAAGTCACCTTGCGGAAGTCAGCCCACTTTCGTGTGAGGTGATGTTTCAACCTCTATCCGCTCCATTACAGAACGGCATTCGCTTTTTCCACATTCCTCTGCCCGCATTTCATTCGGCTTTCCTTACGGTTTGCTTACCTGCTGTTATACAGGAGAAATACGGGTTTACCATGTTTCTTGTATATGACAAACGAATGGGTTAGAATCCGTCTATCCGCCGGCAGTCATCATGTTCGTGTAACCTTAGCATGAAGAAGGTTATCCGACTGCGTCCCTTTTGGGTTAGAGCCCAGTATCATTAACAGCTCATTCGAAGTTACGACGTTTATCAACGGTTCACATTACGTTATTCATACCATTCAGCCTAGCTCCCCTGCCATTCGATACTAATGGCAGTTGTCGTTCCCTCGCGGTTCTGACTTCTCCTTTCGGAAGGGCTTCATTGTTGGTTCTGCTATCGCACGACCTCATTGCTTACTATCGCACGCTCCCATAGGCTACTGTTGACGAAACAACAGGTTTAATCGTTCTATTTCCAGCGCGTGGAATGGAATGTTAAACAATCATATACAAGACTTACATGTCGCAGTCATGCCTCTTCAATTAATATCATCTTGCGGATACCCTGCAAACGTCTCATTTTATTTATGAAAGTCTCCATAATAATGATAGTCACCACCGGAAAAAGTATGGGATTATCTTTCACGACATCCAGCTCGAATACGATAAACCGTTTATTCAATAAATCTAGTTCCTTGTCCGAGTTCAGCAGATACCCGTATTCACCGTTCTTGTAATAGGGTTCCAGTACATTCAGAAAACCGTCCACGTCGAAATCCTTCTCACGCACATTCTTGTCCACCAGCACCTTGCGGTAGTCCTTCCTCACAAATTCATAGAACGAATTGAAATTGGGCTTGATTTTCCGGTTTTTCTTTATCTTCTCGATATACAGGCTGACTGCATTCGATAGCGCCACCTCTTCCGAACGTCGGGGCGGTTCATCCTCTCTTTTCCATAAGGTCAGAATCAGCGTCTTGATGCTGTCCCGCTTCTCGATGTCATACTGGTTATCTTGTGTAAAAAACGGATTGAACGAAATCGGATCATCTTCCTTATAGGTGAAATAAACTCCATCGTCCCCGCCTGTTTTCTGATGAATCAGGTCGCACAGTCCCTTGTATGAATTTCCGGTATCAACAAGCAGGATATGCGTACCTTGTTCCCAATACTGTCTCACAAGGTGGTTGGTGAAAAAGCTCTTTCCGCTGCCCGACGGGCCGAGGATGAACTTGTTCCGGTTGGTCACCACCCCTTTTTTCATGGGTAAATCCGAAATGTCAAGGAAGACGGGCTTTCCCGTCAGCCGGTCCACCATGCGCAGACCGAAAGGAGAGAGCGAGTTCCGGTAGCAGGTTTCCGCCGTAAAGAAGCATAGTGCCTGTTCGGTAAACGTGTAGAAACTCTCTTCCGAAGGGAAGTCCGCCTCATTTCCCGGTATGCCCGCCCAATAGAGTACCGGCAAGTCGGTGGTGTTATGGTGCGGCGTACATTCCATCAGCGCCAGTGCGCTGCCCACGTCATTCTTCGCCCGCCGCAGCTCGTCCCCGTTTTCGGCCCACGCGATGATGTTGCAATGGCAGCGGACGGATTGCAGCCCGTTGGTGTGCGCCACGTTCAAGTATTCATCCAGCCATTCCTTGTTTATCTGGTTGCTCCGGCTGTAGCGTGAAAGCGACTGCATGTTCTTCGCCATCTTCTCAAAACGGGCGAGGTTCTCGCTGCTGTCGTCTATGAATATTCACTGGTTGTAGATATGGTCGCAGGGCAGCATGATACCCACGGGCGAGGCATAGCTCAGACGGCAGTCCGAGCGGTCCGTGGAAAGACGTTCATAACGTCCGTCAGTCCGCACCTTTCCCGGCAGGTCGTCGAGGTCGGAAAGGGTATGCAGACAGAGCCGTTTGTCGCCGATACGCATCTCGTCCGGGTTCAACTGCATGTCTTGTAGCATGACGCTTCCGTCCGTCGATAAGGTCAGGTACCTCTCGATGATGCCCGGTTCGTTTTCCGTTCCCGTTATCTCTTCCGTGGCCAGCCGTTCCAGTCGCACTAGCCCGCCGTCATTAACAATACTCTCGAACTGTCCCACCGACTCCATGAAACGCTCCATTGTCTCTTTGTCCTGTATCTCTTTCGGCACCAGAAACTTCCGACACAGCGTATTCCAGTTGCTTTGCTGCCGGGAGCGTTCTTTGGTGGTCTTGGTGAGAAACAGGTAGCAGGTGTGGTTGAGATAGGGCCGTTCGTTGAAATGCCGTTCAAAACTGCGGGAGAGGAAGCTCAGGTCGTCTTTCCCGGTGTCGGGTCTGTATTTCTCCGTGATGAAAATATCCTGCTTGTGGATGATTGAATAGTTCGGCAATACCTTAATTGCCTTGGCTCATGTGGCGTGCATCGCCTCATATTCCGTGGATGATACCGAAAATACTTCCGGCAGTGTCACCCGGAAAGCCACCGTTATGTCAGCGTCCTTGCTGACGATGCAGCCGTGTTCCACCGCCATGACGGGGAATTTGCTTTCCAGTGTGGATGTTGTCAATGTACTTCTCATAATTTACGATTGTTGTTTTTTAATCAGACGTGTGATACGTTTCCGTGAGATGATCCGTCGGGGATGCTGCCGGGCGGCAAGGAGCTTCATCAGTCCGTGGCTACCAAACTGCTTGTTCAGCGAGAAGGTTAGCCAGACTATTGCCGTGGCCGCCGATACCCCGAAACCGATACATACCCATTGCCCGATGCCCGCCGTGTACATGATGACGAACACCACGAACACGGCAAGCAGCCCGAAAGCAAAAATAAAAAGGTATTGGGCACGGAGTCCCTTAAATTCCACCTCACGCCCCACACCTTTGTTTATCTCAAAATCAGACATAAGTTGTGCCTTTGAATTGTTTTTAGAGGAAGAACGACCTCAGAATAGTGGCGGCTACTATCAGGAAGATACAGGCTCCAAACCAGCTGCTCGCAGTTTTCGAGGTATCCGGATCGCCCGAACTGAACTTCTGATAGACCTTGACGCCCCCAATCAAACCGATAATGGCACCCACCGCGTACACCAGTTTCGTCCCCGGATCAAAATATCCCGTCACTAATTGCGTGGCTTCCGTGATGCCCGCCTGTCCGTTCCCTTGTGCCATTGCCGCACCCGCTGCCGCCAGTACGGCCAGCATCATAATCAATCTTTTCTGTTTCATTAATTTCCGTGATTTTTTTAAGTGAATAAAAATCCACGGGCTGCCCCCTTTCACTATCCCCATAAGGCAGCCGTGGCCGTTTATGGTTTAATGGTTCAGGGGGTAAGTTCCGGCAGGTAATCAGCCGGAGTCAAAATACATCTCTCGCATGGTTGCATGATTGAATGGTGAAACTTCATTGTTAATTCTCTCCCCGGGATGAAGATCTGAATCATCCCGAATCGTAATAGCCTTTTGTTCTCATTGTCTTCTGCGTTTTAAATGTTTAACCGGCCTTCTTCAGATAGGCTCCGCACTTGAAACCTTTGCGGGGCATATAGTTCTCAAAGGAGGAGGATTTGAACAGCCACATCCGATTTGCCCACCGGGCAAGGTCACGCTCGTACTGCGTGGGCACCCGTTCATTCCCATAATCCCGGAAAGGAATCACAAAGGGGGTGATACCCAGTTCCCTCAGTGTGTTCAGCCGGAACAGGTCCTGCTCGATGGTCGAATTGAAACCTACCAGCACATAGCAGGTTATCTTGTAAGGCTTCACGTACTTTACCATTTCTTTCAGGCGGTCCGTCAGGTCAAGTTGCGGCAGGTCCCATGCGATATGGATGTTCTGCTTCATCCTGAGCCTGTTCAGATGCCAGGCCTGTTCCTCGTCCATAATCCTAACATCCACGCCGTGCAGCTTTACGGGCTGGCCCGCTTTCATCAGATAGCTTACCGCACTCCTTCACTGCGGGTTCGCAAAGAAATTGTTGTCCAGCACCTCTATCCAGTTTCCTTTCGGGTTTAGCTCCACCGGTTCCACTGCCCGGATATATCCCTCTTTTTCACGGACAAGGCAGAAAGGACACTTGCGGATGCAGCCTCTTGAAAAGAATTGGAGGGAGAACGGGTAATCAGGGTATATGGAATAGTCCATCATCTGGCTGTTCTCCACGGCTTCGGGAAGCCTGCCGGCAATGTCATACCCGGTGCCGCCCCCTATCACTTCACCCGCATCCAGCAGGTTATAGTCATAATCAGGCGTGAAGGTGAACACCTTGCTTGCCAATACCTTGTCATACCGCTGCGCCGGTGAGGCCCATTCCACCCGGTGTCCCTTTGCTTTGTTATAAGCGGAAAGGCGCATCAGTGCGAAATTGGGGAAGTTATGCCCGTCCACATCTACTAATCCTATGTTCATACGGATAATGATTAATGGTGAATAATTCGTATTGTCTTTTCGGGTAAGGGACGGGCATGTCATCCCGAATCGTAATAGCCTTTTGTCATGGCCGTATTGTTTGATGGTTATGTACTAAAAGAAATTCTCTCTGTTTTCGGGTAATCCGTTTTTCCGGATCAACCCGTATCAAAATAACCTTTTGTCATCGTTACCTCCTTTTTTAAATTGGTTAGTCACTGTCCGGAGCAGCCCCGCCCATTCGCTCGGCATCATCCAGAAATTTGCTGATACGGCTGTCGCTGCCGTTGATACTTGCCAATATTGAACGTTCAATTCGCGTATCCTTGATATGGTGGATAGCCTTCAACAGAGACAGCCGTCTGCCTGCCGGAATATCCTTGCCGTTACACAGGTCGATAATCAAGTCTATCTCTTCCGGCCCTATGCCGGGTACCTCTGAATAATCCTCACGGGCACAGTTCAAATCTTCCAGTTCCTCATTCAACTCGTCCGTATCCACCCCGTCACCGTTTCCGGTTTCACCGTCATCGCTTTCATGCCCGGCGGAACTGTCAACCCCGGAGGCCCGCCACTCTTCCACACGCTTGTCCTGGAATAAATCGGGAATACGTTCAGGTTGAACCTGTGCACTCCTGCGGGGGGATGTCTTTTCGTTTCCACCGGCAAAAGTAGAGGCATTTTCAGTTCCTGCAATAGCTCCGGAACCGCTGGCGTTCATTGGCGGCTGTTGGCGTGTCCCGTAGCTTCTTGTGACGACAAGGCTGTCCGTCTCAGGCTGTTTTTCCACCGTTTGTTCACTGTTTTTCTCCGCTGTCTTTTCCATGGGCTTCATCTCCGCCTTGACGGGTGGAAGCTCTTTCTCCTGCGTTTTCACGACTGCCGGAGTCTCTTTCCTGCCCGTTTTCCCTTTCGCCCGTCCGCGTCCCTTCTTCCGTTCCTCTTTCACCGGATCGAACCAGCCTGCCGCACTCCGCAGGGCTTTCGCCATGCGGCAGCGTGCCTTCCCGAAACATATCTCGCCAAGCTGCCCCCTAAACAGGAACTTGTCCATGAACAGATAGGCGAACAGCAGCCAGAACAGAACCGCTCCGGCTTCATAACATGACCGTATATCCATAGCTTAAAATATTTTGTTGTAACTCTTCTGGCAGTATGCCTTCACCTCATCCGAATGTTTCTCGAAATGTTCCCGCAATACATTGTCAATGTAATTGCCCACCGTCAACTGCCGTTTACCGGCAATGCCGACAATGACCGATATTTTCTGATGCAGTTCCTTGTCTATATAGACACCCTGCCTGCCTTCACATTTGTAAGGGGTGAGGAATCTCCGCATAAATTCGGCCAGTGCGGCTTTCAGCGTTTTAGATGCGGCCTTTTCCGGCATCTCTTCCGCCTCAAATTCCGTCTTTGTTTCTTCTGCCGTTTCCCTGTCCGTTTCCCCTTTTTGGGGAACAGACGGTGTAACCCTTTCCGGCGGGCTACCCGCCATCAGGCTGCGCAGGTAGGCTTCATCCACCGGATTCTGTTCACTCGTTTTCTTTACCATGACTATACGATTTTGATTGTCCGCATGATTTCATCCATAAGCGCATCGAAGCCGCACTCCTTCGTAAAGCCCGCATCCGGTGCAAACAGGGTGCTCCGGTAAACCGGGCCGCCCGTAATGGCGAGGTCTTTGGTGAAGTTACTGCGCACGGGAATACGGGTTTTGAGACAGTCCAGTCCCAAGAGGGAGAAACCTTGCTGGTAAATGTCATATAAAACGGTACGTTCCCTGCGGTCCACCATATTCCAGAACATACACAAGGCTTTCAAATTGGAGATACCGGTCTTTATCAGGCGGTCATTGACAGTCGTGGCAAAATTCAGCGTACTTTCCAGCACAAGGCGGTCTGCCTTTATCGGTACGAACAGGTAATCGAGCGCACTGATTGTGGCAATCACCCCGTCACTGCCCATTGTTCCGGGCAGGTCGAACAGTACCACGTCATAATGCACGTCCGCCTTTTCCTCAAACGCCCTTCAGTCCGTCATACAATCCGCAGGGGTACTGCCGATAACCGGATAAGCCTTCTTCTTCAACCGCCCGGCCTGTTCCACCAGAAGATTTTGATAGGCGGGTGTGGTCTTTACCACTTCCATATCCCGCTTTTTCTGTTTGATGATTGAATGCTGCGGATAGTCACAATCCACTATCGCCACATTCAGACCTTTCACATAATGCAGTCACGATGCCGCATAAATCGCAAAGGTTGATTTACCCACGCCGCCCTTCTGGGAGGCGAACGAAACGAACACGGTTTTCTTTCTCTTTTCCATTGTTACTGATTTAAATGAATAAATTGATTTATAGACAGTCGGATGAACAGCCACCTGTCTTTTCGGCTGTCTGTCCGGTTACTCATTCTGTTATCTGTTTGTCTGATTAGCTATATAGTTATTTAATTATGCAGCTACTTAGCTATCCGGCTATCTGTTTATATAGCTATTCAATTATATAGCTATGTACATATCCAGACAGCTATTCACATGTCTGATTGCATAGCCATTTATCCGAATATCTGTTTATCCGTCTATACATTTATATATATGTATAGCCATATATCCGGATAAATGCCTGTCTGAATATCTACTTGATTGCATATCCGTTTATCCGTTTAAACAGCTATCCGGCTACAAATAAACCTCAAAAAGAGCATCCATGAAGTATACTCGGTTTCAAAGTCATTCATTGGCGGGTGTTGGCGTGATACGCCATGATGCACGGACAGAAAAAACTATCTACCTTTGTTGCCGGGAGAGCGCAGCCCGTTCTCGATAAGAGAACGTCAGACAATCCTTCAGACCTTTAATCCGGCACAGCCGGATTTTAATATGCGCTAGCATATAGCAAGGTGTACTTTCAGCGGTTGGAAATATTTTCAACCGCTGAAAGTACCGCCCCGAAAGGTCTTTCGGGGGCAAAGGTTCTCCCAAGTCGAACCTTTTAAAATTTTCATGTTATGAAAGATGAAACAAGAATCCGTAACGCCGCAGGGCGCAAGGTGCTGGCAGACCCGCGTACGCACCGCTATTACCTTTGTCTCAATGACAGTGAGAACGAGAAGTTTCTCACGATGTTCGAACAGTCCGGCATGAAGAACAAGGCCGAATTTATCTTTGCACGCATCTTCGGTTGAGAGTTCAAGGTAGTGAAGATTGACAAGGAAGCGCAGGAATATTATGCCCAGCTCACCGCTTTCTATCAGCAGTTCCGCCGTATCGGGAATAACTATAACCAATGTGTAAAGGTCATTCATACCATTTATGGAGAAAAGAAATCGCTTGCGTTCCTTTATAAACTGGCAGAAGAAACCCGTAAACTGGAAGAAGTATGCAGGCAGGTTATCGAACTGACAAAGCGGTACGAAAAGGAGTATCTCACTAAAAAGGAATAACGTCATGGTGCCGAATATCACATCCGGCAGTTCATTCTATGGAGTGATTGCCTATAATAAGATAAAGGTGGACGACGGTACGGCAAAGGTATTGTGACATCCGAAAATAGCAGCGGACACTTCCGACAATGTGCCGATTGAAAACTGCGTGCAGGCTTTCGAGCCTTATATCGCACTCAACCCGCACGTCAGGAAATCGGTTATCCACATCTCATTGAATCCTTCCCCGAAAGATATTCTCTCGGAGGAACAGATGACCTTACTGGCGCAGGAGTTCATGGAAAAGTTCGGTTACGGGAACCAGCCCTATATCGTATGGCTACATGAAGACATAGACCGTAAACACATGCACATCGTTTCGGTACGTATCAACGAGAAGGGAGAAAAGATAGACCACAACCGGGAGGCTATCCGGGCACAGAATATCTGTCGGGATATGGAAGTGAAGTACGGCCTTCATCCCACACTCGGAGAACATGGTGAACGGGAACTTTTGAGCCTGCAAAAAGTGGACTATGCGAAAGGTGACGTGAAAGCGCAGCTAAAGCATACCGCCCGTACTTTGCTGGAATGTTACAACTGCCATTCGCTTGCCGAATACAACACCCTTCTGAACTTGTATAACGTAACCGTTTATGAAGTCAGGGGAAGCGTGGACGGGAAGGAATACCACGGCATCATGTACGGGGCTTTGGATGATGACGGACAGCAGGCAGGCACGCCTTTCAAGTCCTGCAAGTTCGGAAAGGTATTCGGTTATGAAGCCCTGCAAAAGAAGTTTGCCGCCACCGCCGAAAAGGTGAAAAGGAACAGCCTTGCCGAAAGGGCACGGCAGGAAATAGTCAAAGCCATGCAGGACATAAGTACGAAAGAAGCGTTTGCCCGCAGGCTGAAAGATGCGGATATAGAGGTGGTTTACCGTATCAATCCCGAAGGACGCCTGTACGGTATCACTTTCATAGACCATACCAACCGGACAGTGTTCAACGGCTCGCGTTTGGGCAAGGCCTTTTCAGCCAATGTATTCAACGAACTGTTCAATAATCCGGATGCGGACCGTACAAAGCTGATACCGCCACCGGAGCAGGATACGCCCCGGCAGGCACGGGAAACGGATGCGGAAGAAAGACAGGAAAGGGAGGAATACCGACAGCAGGAAAATCGAGGTAACTATCAGAGTGAACCGTCCAGCAGTCTGATTGATACGTCCGCACTCGGTGCCATTGACATTTTCTCCGTACTCATGGAAGATGACCATACGCACGAGTACATCGATCCGGCCTTCCGCTTCGGACGCAGGAAAAAGAAGAAGCGCAGGCGCAGGTTATAATATAATAATGTATAGAAGAAGTCTAATTTTAACAGTTACAATTATGCAGAATGAAGATGATTTAAGAGGTCTTGCCAAAGTCACGGACTTTATGCGGGCCATCAGTTTTTTATTTTTGGCGATACACATCTATTGGTTTTGTTACGGCTGGCTCCACGAAATGGGCTGAACGCTCGATATAGTGGATAAGATACTGTCCAATTTCCAACGTACTACCGGACTATTTTCATCCTTGCTTTACACAAAACTGTTTTGTGTCCTCTTCCTCGGTCTGTCCTGCATGGGCAACAAGGGAGTGAAGAAGCATGAAATCACATGAAGGCAGATTATCATTGCGGCCATAGCGGGTGCAATACTCTTTTTCCTGAACTGGTGGTTACTGTCCATTGACGCATCATCCGGTGTATGTGCGGTACTTTATACCACGACATTGGTCGGTGGCTTTTTCTGTCTGTTGGCATCCGGTTTATGGATAAGCCGTCTGTTGAAGAACAATTTGCTGGAAGACGTTTTCAATACGGAGAATGAATCGTTCATGCAGGAAACCCGCCTTATGGAAAACGAGTATTCCATTAACCTGCCGACTAAATTCTGGTACAGGAGAAAGGAATGGAAAGGCTGGATAAACGTGGTGAATCCGTTCAGGGCAAGCATGATTTTAGGCACGCCGGGTAGCGGAAAATCGTATGCCGTGGTCAATAATTACATAAAGCAGGCAATCGAGAAGTCCTATGCACTTTATATATACGACTTTAAATTTGATGACTTGTCCGTTA
>OMAC01000914.1_pt1 | contig 14529 bp, 18 predicted proteins | sample 1644561 | NCBI WGS metagenome assembly OMAC01 (sample SAMEA103958144, study PRJEB25191) | human gut metagenome
AAATGTAATCCGCAGGATTAGGAGATAGAAGTTCCGTTACTTTGGGACGCACTACCTCTCTGTGAAATTCATTAGATTCGTCACCCATTGCATTATCCCAAAATTGTGCGTTCTCCTCCCAGATTTTTTTACTTTCCTCTGTTCCCATGTTCTCTCCCACTCCCCAAATTTGCTTTTTTGCTTCCATTAAATCTTCCTTACTATATTCCATTGTTACCCTCCATAACTTCTGATTGTTGCCGTCTTGACTATTATGTATCTTTTCTTTCCAAAATGGTATAGGCTTTTATTTTTATAATGCTGCAAAACTTTTCTTCTGTAAGGTATTCAAAGGATATTTCCCTTTGCCGCCGCTATTGGAAAGCCAAAAGCAGCGGCTTTTTTACGCGATATGACCGAAAAGACTAGAAAGCAGGATATGTCATCATTTGTCATTTCTTCTCAATGTAATAACTGCATGGCATATCAAGCCAAATACAAGAGAAAAACAGCCACCGCCAAATAGTGATGCTCCCCACCCTGCACCCGACATTGTCATAAAACCGCCAACAAAGAAAATACCAATGCCAAGAAATATCCCGACACCATAAAAAAGTCCAATTGCCATATCATACTTATTAAATTGTCGTTTCTCTTTTTTTCACATGTTTCCATTTTTGTTATTACCTCCTTCGCAAAATCGTCCATGTGGACTCCAAAAAGAAAACAAATTTTTTTCAACGTATTTAAATCGGGTTCATTAACATCTCTCTCCCAATTCGATAGCGCCTGCCGGGTAACATTCAATTTCCCAGCCAGTTCTTCCTGTGTCATTCCCGATTGTGTTCGCAGATGACGTATTTGCTTTCCTGTTGTAATATCCGTCTGTTTCTGGTTCAAAATGGTTCCTCCTCTCTGATGCTGATTTTATCAATGATATTTCGCAATAGCCAGCAATGAACGTTTGCATTGCGCAAGATGTTACATTATCTTCTGAAACATATGCCGGATCTTGTCTAAACGGCTGTTCGGGCGGCGTGGCTGAAACACAGGCTCGCCGGAAGTTTCCTGATACCCTTTTAATTCTGTAATGCAGACACTTCTTCCATTTGTATAAAAATTCAAATCATTTCTATATTCACCAATACAACGGGCAGGGATTTCCCCCTTAAAAATAACTTCATCTTTTTCAAGTCTGGTTGATTCAATGATTGCGCAATACTTTGGTGCGTCATTATAAGCCCGTGAAAGATATTCCTGCGGTGCAAAAAGGGTAAAGGAAAGGTATGGTTCCAACAGTTGTGTTCCTGCTTTTTTCAATGCCTGCTCCAACACGACAGGCGCAAGAAAACGAAAATCAGCGGGGGTGCTGACCGGGCTGTAATAAACTCCATAATCAAAACAAATTTGGCAGTCTGTCACTCCCCAGCCATATAAGCCCTGCTCCATTCCATAACGCACACCCTCCATGACGGCATTTTGAAAACTTTGGTTTAAATAGCCGAGAGATACCTCGCTTTTATATTGTGTTCCGCTTCCAACAGGAAGCGGTGTTACAGTCAAACCAATAGATGCCCAAAACGGATTCGGCGGCACTTCAATATGAATCGTGTAGCTCGCTTTTTTTTGCGGTCTTTCCAGATAAATAACCGAAGGCTCTTTCATAGCCACGCCCACATGATATTTTTCTTCTAATAGCGAACAAATAACTTCTAACTGTACTTTTCCCAAAAAAGATAATATAATCTCATGTGTAACAGTATCAATGTCAAAATGCAAAAGAGGGTCTGTATCAGCAATCTCTGTGAGGGCATTTAACAGGGCTTCCCTTTGCTCCGGCTTTTGCGGCTCTACCGTTGTCCGAAGTAATGGCATGGGATTATCAATCCGTGTTTTGTGAGGCAGGAGTTTTTCATTTCCCAGAATGTCGTTCAGTTTCAAAGTATCATCAGCTAAAATAACAATTTCTCCCGGACAGGCATGGTCAACCGGGACGATTTCACCATTTGACGGAATACACATTTCTGTAATCTTTATTTTTTCCTTTTTTGACAGCAGCAGGGTATCCCGTAAATGGAGCGTCCCATGATACAGGCGTAAATAAGAAAGCCGTTTTTTCCGCTCTGTATACTCAACCTTAAAAACATATCCACATAATTCAGACTGAATATCGTCTGTTTCTGTAATGAAAGTTTCTGTAATCGCTTCAATCAGTTTTTCTGTTCCTAAATTGTCTTTTGCACTCCCATGATAAACAGGAAACAAAGAGCAGCATCTGGTTCTTTTGCACTTTTCATATTGTAATTCCTGTATATCCAAAGAATCCTCTGCAACATATCGTTCTAATAGTTCATCGCTTCCGGAAATAATCATATCCCATTTGTCCAAATCAGAAATATCGGTCATGGTTATCTTTGGCGACAGGGAAACCTCCTGCATGACAATCATATCACTGGTAAGTTTATCTTTAATGCTTTGGTAAACACGCCGCAGGTCGATCCCATTTTGGTCTATCTTATTTATAAAGATAATTGTCGGAATGTCCATTTTCTGAAGCGCATGGAATAATATACGGGTTTGTGCCTGTACGCCGTCTTTTGCCGAAATGACTAAAACAGCTCCGTCAAGGACAGATAAAGAGCGGTATGCTTCGGTTAAAAAATCCATATGACCGGGAGTGTCCACGATATTGATTTTATAATCATTCCAGCAAAAAGAAGTAACCGCTGTCTGAATGGTAATTCCGCGCTGCCGTTCCAAAATCATAGTGTCTGTTCTTGTAGTTCCTTTATCCACGTTTCCTTGTTCCGCAATCGCTCCACTGGTGTACAGCAGGCTTTCCGTCAATGTTGTTTTTCCTGCGTCTACATGGGCGAGAATTCCAATATTGATTATTTTCATGTGATTGTCCTCCTTTTACAGCCCCAAAAGGGCATAAAAATCCCCAGCAGTAAAATACTTTTACCACTGGGGATTATAATTTGCGGACATACACATATACAGCATACACCTGTTTGTGATTGCTGTTTTTGGGGATATGTCAAAATTGATAAGGCAAAAGTATTCTTAAATTGGGTACAAAAAACTAAGCCCCTACAAAAGGGACTATCATAATCCTTTGTTCCCACTATTTGATTATAGTTTTATTTAAGAATACCTTGCCGCATATTTTTTACTCCTTTTTTGGAATGATGCTATTATATCACATTAGTTTTAGGAAAGAAAGTACCTAAAAGAAATTTTTCTTCCCCTTATATGTAACAATCATACCGACTTTCTGGCGTTCAGAATGGTTTCTGCTGTCTGCTGTGGTGTTTGGTTGGAATTGTCCAGCCAAAAGCCGATCCGTGGTGTTGTCTGCATAAATGTATCGTATAAGGTTTCAACCGTAAAGCCGGAATAGCCTGTTTTCTCCCTGTATCGTTCCCTTCCTTTTATTGTTTCCACATCTGGACAAAGAACGACAACCTCAACAGGGTATTTATGCGGCACAAAAAATATGTACATGTAACTAATTCAACACATTTATAATTTGAATAGGGACATTATAGCATTTACTAAATACAAATTCAATGTATACGGAAATAAAGATATAAGGAGTGGGAAGGATTCCGCCGTAGTCGGCATTGTAGGAAAATCCAAAAGTTTAGATTTTCCCACAATGCTTATCTTTTGGTCTTTGGTTCGGAATAGTGTAGTGCTGGCGGTCTATCTCTTGTTTTCGGTTGCTTGCTTCCTTACCGTACATGAGCATTGGAAGCAGGGTTGTCCTGGCCGTAACCTTCCAGAAGGTTGATAACGCCCCAGATACCAAGACCTGCGCCCAGGGCCACTACGAGAGTCTGCAAAACACCAACTGCACTGTTGAAAAATTCCATAAAATAATCCTCCTAAAAAATGTTTTTGATTTTGGGTTAAGTTGTTGCGTCAATCTCGTACACATCGAAGGTGTCCGTGGGTTTTACCATGGCACGCTGCTTCTTCATGTACCGTTCCATGTCAAAGACATTTTTAGGGTCGGCGTCGGCCGTGTATCTGTAATTCGGGTGCCGGGTGAGGTCGTACTTGTCCGAAAGGAACGGACGCACGCCCCGCAGCATGAAGATACACTTGCCGCCGTCCATCACTGCCAATTCGTCCTGGGTCATCAACTCCTTTCCTAATTTCTGATAACTGAGGCCATGGGAAACCTGACTGCCCCGGTTTTCGGACTGGTTATAGAGATCAATGGTCTCTTTTCCCAGCAGCTCCGAAATTTCCTTGAGCGTGGATTTTTCCTTGCCTCCCAAAAACAAGGTGCTGTCACAGTTACCGACGATGGTATCTGCCGCGTCCTTGTAGATGGTCTTTAGCTGACTCTGCGACTGCAAAATAATAGAAGCCGATATTTCACGGCTTCGGATGGTGGCAATCAGCTTATCGAAGTTCGGTATCTGGCCGATGTTGGCAAACTCGTCCAGAATCAGACGGACATGGACAGGCAGCCGTCCGCCGTAGAAGTCATCCGCCTTGTCGCAGAGCAGATTGAAAAGCTGACTATACATGAGGGCGGCCACGAAATTGAAAGTGCTGTCCGTATCTGACAGGATCACAAACAGCGCCGTTTTTTGGTCGCCCAGGGTATCCAGTTCCAGTTCGTCATATTCCATCAGGTCCCGCAGCTCCTTGATATCGAAGGGTGCAAGCCGGGCGCCGCAGGAAATGAGGATGGATTTTAAGGTTTTGCCCGCCGCCATCTTGAATTTGCGGTACTGCTTGACGGCAAAGTGGTCCGGCTCCCGTTCCTCCAACTGAGAAAAGAGCAGGTCCACCGGGCTTTGATAAGTTTCGTCATCCTCTCTGGCTTCACTGGCATTGATAAGGTCCAGAAGTGTGATGAAGTTCTTTTCTTCCTCCGTGGCCTCATACCAGATGTAGCCGATCAGTGCGGAATAATAGAGGCGTTCTGCTTTGACCCAGAAATCTTCCGAAGATTTTTCGCCTTCGCCCTTCGTGTTCATAATCAGGGCGTTCACCAGCTTTAAGATATCTTTCTCTGATCGTATATAAGCCAGCGGATTGTATTTCATGGATTTTCGGAAGTTTATCAGGTTGAGGCACTTGATACGGTATTTCTTCCGTTCCAGGAAAGCGCCGATCTCCGGCAGCAAGGTTCCTTTCGGATCAGTGCAGACATAGGACGAATGAGCTTGCAGCAGCGACGGCTTACAGAAGAACCGCGTCTTGCCGCTGCCGGAACCGCCGATCACCAGAATGTTTTTATTTCTGGCATACTTCGGCTGCTTTGGACGGCTCGCCATCGTAATCCGTTCCGTCTGCGTCATGGGGATGTTCTGGAAAAAGTCCTTGTCCATGTAGGGAGCGATATCTGCCGCCGTACCCCAGCGGGCAGAACCATACTCGATCCCGTGGCGATACTTCTTAGCGTTCTTGCCTTTCAGGTAGACCGCCATGCGAAGGATCACCGCACCCGCTATGCCGATCAGCAGGTCCGTGGGATGGAAACTGAGCCACGGGGAGGAAAGGGCTGCCGTGAAGCCGTCCCCAATGGAGAGCAGCTTGCCGGAAAGGTCAGCACCGGGCGCAAGCCGGAAAGCCTGTGCCAGCTTATCGAAGGGATACACGAACAGAAGATACGGGAGATTCAGCAAAAACAGTTTTTTCATGTTCATCTCTGCACGCTCCGATCTTTGACCTTTACTTTCTCCCGGTCAATGGTGCGGTGTTCCACTTTCTCCGCCGCCTGTTCCTTCGCCTGGGTCAGCCGTTCCCGGATGGAGGGCTTTTCCTCACGGCTCATTTTCCGGCTGGCAAACTCCTGAAATGCCGCTGTGATGGCATCCGCGTCCCGGCTTTTGAAAAAGACCAGGTAACGAGGCTGCTCTGCAGTGGTGTCCTTCTTCAAGGCAAAATCCACATGGTATTTCTTCGCCACACGGGAGAAAGCCTTGATATTCTTGTCACTGATCTCGATATTGGCAAGACCGGCGTTCTGGCTGGCAAGCTGTTTAAGGCTCTGCCTGCCGCGGTAGATTTTGGGCTTCTGGCTTTTCTGGATTTCCTCCAGGAACTTTTTGATGGCTTTTTCAAAGACTTGCTCGCTTAGCTTGGCTCCGTCAACAATGAGCATCACGGCACCTCGCGTTACTTCCTCCTGCATTTAGCCTCGCCCCCTTTGCCCGTCCCCGTACATATCGTGCTGCACCAGGGAAGAATAGTAGCTGTTGATGGTGGTCGGGGCATTATACAGCGCCGCCAGAAGATATTTCTTGATATTGCGGACATAGGTGGTGTTGTCCTTCATGCAGTCCATAACATACTGAACATGGGAACTGTCCAGCTTCATAAACCGGGACTTTACCACCTCCGCCGGATAATCGTCTCCGGCAATGCGGATGACTTTGCGGGCAGAACACACGGTATCCACGATCAGGTCAACGATCTCGTCAAGCTGCTCACGGTCGATGTGGCTGTCCTGCACCAGATAGCTGTACTCGATGTTATCCAAAATAACTTCACGATAACATTCTCTGGCTCCTATCCGATCCGTTCCCATCCTTGCCCCTGCGGGGGTAGGGGGATTTGATTGGATAGGATTTGATATCTCCGTACTTGATAAATCAGTCTTTGGTTGATTAGTATTTAATTGTGCGGGGTTTTCCGTACACGGTTCCGCCGTATCCGGGATACCCATATCCGGGTTTTCCGTATATGGCTTTGCCGTACCCGGTAAAGGCGTACCTGGGCTTGACGGCGGTTCGCACTGAGGCATTTCGTAAATGACATACTCGGTATCCGTGATCTTGCCTTTTTCATCCCGAAGCTGGGTGCGCCGGATATACCCGTGGTTTTCCAGCTCCTTCAATGCCGCACCGATGCTGTCCACACCTTCCCGGCAGATCGCCGCAAGACCTCTGGTGGTGTAATTCCACTCGTCAGGGAGCGACAACATCATGGACAGCAGCCCTTTGGATTTCAGGGTCAGCGTCCGATCTTTCAAGTGATGGTTCGACATGACCGTATAATCACGGGTCTTTTCAATACGAAAAACAGCCATCTTCGCACCTCCTTCCTGTGAAAATAAAAAGTGTTGATTTTGAGCGGTTTACCCGTCTGTATGCCTCCGTTACCTTCCGCATGGGAAAACATCCACGCCCTGTTCAGAACGCAAGCCACAGAGGAAGAAACAGAGGATATCCCATTGATTTTGATACATTTTGGGGGCGGCTACCTCTCACGGTCTTTATGGTCATAGTGGAGATCGCCGGAAAACACCTTCGCATGATTGCGGATTTTGATGTGCCCCTTTTCCTGATTCTCCAAAGCCTTGCTGTATCCGGCGTCAGTCAGGAACAGGCGCATTTTCTCACCCTTCCAGCCAACAGGCGAGTCATGGGTAAGAACATCAAAGACGATCATGTGTCTGGTCGCCGGGTCGAAACGCTCCAAAGCCATAATGTCATGGCCGGATAACTTCTGCGCCCCGGATTGCTGTCTGGCCTCTGCCAGCATTTCCCCGATGGTGCGGGCTTTCTCCGGCAGACGATATTCGGCCTGCACCTTGCGGATCAAATCCATGCACTCCTGATCCGACAGGGAGCGGAGCTTGTCCAGAAGGCCTTTCGCCGTTTCTTTCGTTGCCGGGTTCGGCGCATAGCGCCATGTCATGTAAATCTCATTCAGGGCAGCGTTCTGATTGGTACTTTCAATCTGAAACACCATCCTCATTTCTGCTTCTGTCAGTTTCATTGCCAGCCTCCTTCAAAATGGGTATAAAAAAACGCCATAGGTTTTTTGAGCCTACGGCGTTTCTTGCGATATTCACAATTCCAAACTTTCCAGCCACTCGTCAAAAGATTTCTTGGAAACGCGGATCGCATTGCCTATGCGGACGATCCTGAACTCCTCCTGCTTGACAAGCTGATATGCGGTTGTGCGACCGATGTTAAGCATGGCCGCAATTTGTTCCACGGTGTATGTGCGCGGTTCCGGCAGTGACTTTTTCTCTTTCTTGTCCATAGTAACCTCCATGTATTTGCCTTGTCATTTTGACTAAGGGAGTGGAGAATGGCAGTAGTAATCGGCTTTGGCTGGGTGTCCTCTTGCTAAGAATTTGCTAATAGGACCACCCAACGGACACATAAAACTGCGTCAGAATAGGTGTTTTGCACCATAAAGTTCGTTTACTACAAGTCATTCTGCGTAAGGGATGATATTGGAAGTTACATCCGAACCGTGTATCACATGGTAAGCCATACTCCTAAGCACTAGTTGAGGGTTCGATTCCCCCTGGGAACAGTCAAATTTTGCAACAATGTTGATCACAAATCATTGTTGCTTTTTTTATTTATAGGTGCTTGCGAGCACCGAATGGCAAAAGCTATAGAGGGATGACTATTTTTCAGAAATGAAACAGGTTGTTAAAGTTCTAGAAGGATACAGCCGGTCAGATGAACAGATGGTAAGCATGTTTAATGGTGATGGAGAAATTCTGTGGGGTAAAACTATAGATGAGAGCTTCGCCAGGCACAGCTTGAAAATCTTTTTGGAATAGAAACGGTAGAACTGTCAGAGGAAATTCTGGATGACTTTGGAGACAGGGAGTATCTTCTGGAAAGAATTTCAAAGGAACTGAATGTGCAGTTTAACACCCACCGCCAGATTCTTCTTAAAACGCTGTATGCATATGTGGCACAGAACCGCAGAATGTTTGAGGATAATGATGGAATCTGTATGTATGGTACGACAGCATATCATGCAGTATGGGAAAAGATATGTGCAGAAGTGTTTGATAATAAGCTGAACACATCACTGGGACAGTTGAAAATGCATGTTCCACTGGCAGAGGAATTTCAGAGTCAGAAAAAGGATTCACTGATTGATATTATCGAAAAACCAATTTGGGAAGGTACAGATACAACTCAGACAGCAAAAGATACATTGATTCCGGATCTGATCAGTATGCCAAGAACCAGAATCTGAGCTTGATTTAACAGATTGACATATGAAACATTATGCTTCATGAAGACCTATTTAATTGATAATAAAATGAAGGGTGAGTGAAAATTGTGAAAGATTATAGTTTGTTTTGGACTGCATTTGCAGCTGTTGGACAGGCTGTTGGCGCAATTGCGACATCGGCAGCAGTTATTATTACACTTTGGCAAATCAGATATGCAAATAGGAAAAAATTAAATTTAAGATTTTCAGATAATAATGTGGTGTTTTCAGAGAATGGAAATTTAGAATTTCATTTTGTAAATCTGACAGTTACTAATATAGGCAATCGGAATGTAATTATAAAAAACTGGGGGATTAAAGTTTCAAAGAAACAAAATTTATTGATTGTGCCAGATGTGACAAATCCAATAGTAAGAATGATACAGAAACCATTACCATGTACTCTTGAACCAGAAGAGACAATGGATTTAGTGTTTGACATTAAGCTATTTTTAAGAAATTTAAGAGAACAGGTGAAAAAAGGAGTATTTTCAGAAAAAGACAGGTTGATATTATATGTAGTAGACAGTACAGGAAAAATGTATTGTGTAAAAAGTGAAAAATCTATAAAGAAATATATTGATGATAACACTAAATATGAATAAAGAAAAATATAATATGAAACAGCAAGATTTTAGTTATGGTACTAATTCATCTGCTAATCAGGAAAATGATACGCATGGCAATTCAGAACAGAGAAGGAGAAAACAATGGCAAAGAATGAAAGATTTGAAAAAACATATTCACAGGGAACAATGAATGTGACAGAAATCTGGGTAGAGAAGGAAACAGGAGTAAATTATCTTTATCATGCAGCAGGATATTCGGGAGGATTGACTCCGCTTTTAGACAGAGATGGCAAACCGGTTATTTCTCCGATTGTAAATGGATAATGGAAGTGAAGTCTAATGACAAAGGAAGAATGGTACAAACAGCTCTTTGAACATCTCGAAGCATCGAAGTTCAGGAGCAGTTTTCATTTGAAGCAAAAGGATATTGATTACATTAATGAAAAAGGCTTGGATGTGATACGACAGCACGCACAGGATTTTATTGCAAAGCGTGAAGCACCGGCATTTATCCCGAATGATGGAAAGCAGACACCGACTAAGGGGCATCCGGTATTTATTGCGCAGCATGCAACCGCAACATGTTGTCGGGAGTGTATCAGGAAATGGCATAAGATGCAGCCAGGCAGGGAATTAAGTCAGGTGCAGCAGGATTACCTGGTGGATGTGATTATGACATGGATTGAGAAAGAACTGAAAGAGAACAATGGAGAGTGAAACGTGAAACTAAAAAATGTTTTGATTGTGGTTGATGATATTGAAAATTCCATAGATTTTTACAAGGATTTATTTGGACTGCGGGTTGTTCTGAAGCAGGAGGGCAATGTGATCTTATCGGAAGGACTTGTACTGCAGGATGCAAAAGTCTGGGAAAGGGCACTTGGGAAACCATCAACTCTGTTTAATAATATGACGGAACTATATTTTGAAGATTCAGATATGGATGGACTGATTGCAAAATATGAGTCTGGCAGATACTCTATCAGATGTGCAACTGAATTAACTGAAATTGTAGGCGGTCAGAAAATTGTAAGATTTTACGATCCAAGTGGTAATCTCATTGAGGTACGCACACCCTTGTGCTGACAGAACAGATAAAGGAAGGTGGGGAAAATGGGGCTGTTCAGGAAAAGAGGAATAGTCAAGTCTTATGACAGGGAGAATAAAAAGCCTGTAATCAAAGCAAGCATTTGTAATGGAGAGCAGGTTGCAGGATTTAAGGATATACATACAGGTAAGATAGAAGGGGTCATGCTAATAAAGAGTCCGGCAGATATTGAAAGTTTTAAGGCTTTGTATGGAATAGATGAAGAGATAGCAAAGGAATACTGATATGAATATACAGATATTTGGAACTAAGAAATGTAATGATACAAAGAAAACGGAACGCTTTTTCAAAGAGCGTGGCATCAAGTATCAGTTCATTGACATGAAAGAAAAGGGCATGAGCAAAGGAGAATTTAATTCTGTTGCTCAGGTCAATGGCGGTCTGGATAATATGATCAACTGGGATGGCAAAGACAAGGATTTGCTTGCACTTATCAAATATATTGCGGATGAAGACAAGTTGGATAAAGTGTTGGAGAATCCACAGGTAATCAAAACACCGGTAGTAAGGAATGGAAAGCAGTCAACACTGGGATATCAGCCGGATGTATGGAAAGGATGGAACTGATTTTTTACTAAAACCGTATGCTGGTTGGATTAGGAAAGAGATGAAACAATATGGGAAAAGAAGCTGAAACAAAAGAAAAAAAGAATATGGGTGAGTCTGTAAAAGGAATGGTAAAATCAATAGGCTCAAAAGCAAATCTGGCTGTAAAGAAATCATCAGAATCCTTGGAAAAATCAAAGGAAGCAGTATTTAATACTGTAGATGTGAATGGTGACGGACAAATTGATATCGAAGACATTATATTGATGGCATTCAAAGTACCAGGGGTAAGTATCAAACGCGACAATTTTCTTAGAAAAGAACTGAAAAATAAATATCCAGAGGAAGTTATTGAAAAAGCAGTAGATCAGACGCCTATGATCGCATGTATCAAACAGAAGGATATTGATAAGATAGCAGATTCCATAATACAGAATGAACGGTTAAAAGTTTCAGGAATATCAGCAGCACTGGGAGCTCCGGGAGGTGCGGCAATGGCGGCAACTATTCCGGCAGATATAGCACAGTATTACGGATGCTTATTAAGAGTGGCACAAAAGCTACTGTATCTGTATGGATTTCCGCAGATAGAATATAAAGAAAATGAGCACGCATTTGACACGGAAACAATGAACCAGATTATATTATGTATGGGCGTCATGTTTGGAGTCGCAAATGCGAAGAATGCATTGCTGGCAATGGCAAAAGCATTAGGATCTGGTGTTGAAAAGCAGCTGGTAAAAAAAGCATTAACTAAGGGAACCATCTTTCCGATTGTAAAGAGCATAAGCAAGTGGTTTGGTGTGAGAATGACCAAAGAAGTATTTGCGGGGTTCTTCAAGAAAGCAATTCCTGTGGTCAGTGGCGTAGTTGGTGGAGGACTGACATATGCAACCTTCAAGCCATGCTGTATGAAACTTAAAAATGTCCTCGAAGATACATATTTAAGTAACCCGGACTATGATAAGAAAGAAGATATCATAATAGATGTTGAAGATGTAGAGGAATATGAAGAGATTGATTCTGATGGGGAGTAATAGCATATAAACAGTACAAAAAGGAGGTGCCACGGTGCCATTTAAGATTATCCGAAATGATATTACAAAAGTAAAGGCGGATGCCATTGTAAATACAGCAAATCCGCATCCAATCTTTGCAAGTGGCACCGATCTGGCTATCTATGAGGCAGCGGGTATTGAGCAGGTGCTGGCAGAGCGCAGGAAGATTGGTAAGATTGCCAGAGGCGATGTAGCTGTTACCGGAGCATATGATCTGAAAGCAAAATATATCATACATACAGTCGGTCCTAAATGGGAAGGTGGGACACATCATGAGTTTGATATTCTGGAGAGCTGTTACAGAAAATCTTTGCAGGAAGCTGTTGAATTAAAATGTGAGAGCATTGCATTTCCATTGATTTCAACCGGAGTGTATGGTTTCCCAAAGGATAAGGCATTACAGATAGCAGTGTCCGTATTCAGTGAGTTTCTTACAGAAAATGAAATGCAGATCATTCTTGTGGTGTTTGACAAGAAATCATTTCAGTTATCAGGACAGATAATTGGCGAGATAGATTCCTATATAGATGCCAATTATGTCAGGGTAAGTCATAAGAAGGAATATCCGATAGAAAGTCGGGGACGAGCCAGAAGCAGACATATACCGGAAGAAGAATTATATGAGCAAATGCTCCGCAGTGAGGAAACTGAGGAAAGTTACATATTTGATGAAGAATCGGATGCTGATGTCAGGTTGACGGAACCATGTATGCTGTCATCTGATATGTCCTTGGAAGATCAGCTTGCAAATATGGGGGCGTCTTTTCACGAAAAGCTGTTTGAATTGATAGCAGCAGCTGGGATTGACAACAAGGATGTCTGGAAAAATGCAAACCTGGATAGGAAACACTTTTCAAAGATTCAGTGTGATGAGCATTATCATCCAAAGAAAAAGACGGTAATGGCTTTGTGTATTGCACTTCATCTTGATCTGGAGCAGTCAAAAGACCTGATGGCAAGGGCTGACTGGGCATTCAGTCCGAGCAGTAAGTTTGACCTGATTGTGCAGAAAGCGATTATTGATAAGCAGTATGATATCATGCAGCTGAATGTGACATTGTTCAAGTATACGAATGAAATACTGGGCGTTTAGAACTGGAGGTAAAGATGAAAAAAGTAATGCATGTGCATAGCAATATATTTGATAGTACGCATCAAAGAGAAATAAAAAGCACAGACAATGTATTTGGCAAATTTCTTACAAATGAAGGATTATATGATGAAATAGAAATTACAGAAGATAATATATTTGAATTGGCAGATTTGATAGGCGGACATGTTAAGTTAGATGTATATTGCCCTAAGTGCAAAGAAAATAGAGTGTTTTCTGGAGAGTGTATTCCGTATTATTGGTATGATGATCATGAACAAGAAATATATGGGAAGCCGTTAGAAGATGAAATTACATCATGGCAGTATTTACATAATATACCTCAACCTAACGGAGGGGGAGAGAATCAACCATGGACTTGGACAAATAAGTCGATAGAGGATGATACTAGACTTATGGTATTCAAATTTGTTTGTACAATGGATGATACTCATCATTTGGATTATATCGTTCTTACATACGGAAATAAAATGAAAAAGATAGGTCAATATCCTTCTGTTGCAGATTTGTCATTCCCAGAATTGAAAGAATATAGGAAAGTAATGTCGAAGGATGATGAAAAAGAACTTAAAAGGGCAATTGGATTATATGCTTCTGGAATAGGAATAGGTTCTTATGTATACTTAAGGCGGATTTTTGAGCGAATTATTGTAACAGCAAGTCATAAAGCTATATCTGACGGAAAAATTAAAGCAGAGGATTTTGGAGGAGCGCGTGTAAATGAAAAAATCAAGATGTTATCAGATTATCTTCCTAAATCGTTAGTTCATAATGAGGCCTTTTATGGAATTGTAAGCAAGGGTATTCATGAGTTAAGTGAGGAAGAATGTATAGAATATTTCCCGGTAATGAAAAGTTTCATAATGATGATATTGCGTCAATTGGAAAAAATGAGAAAAGATGAGGAGGAAGAAAAGCAACTATCAGCAGCTCTTGGAAGCATTGCTGCAAAGATAAAGAAATAATGTAAATATTGGTATTGAGTCAAGGGTGTCTGTACATTAGTATAGGCACTTTATTTATTAGAAAAGTGTCGCCCATTCAGCGACCATCCCAAATTGTCTTCGGGATATACTCACATTGTAACAAGGAAAGAGATAATACCGGATGCTTTCCGGAGACTGGAGGCAGATATGTACGGAGCAATTTTAGGAGATA
>OMAC01000919.1_pt1 | contig 14461 bp, 15 predicted proteins | sample 1644561 | NCBI WGS metagenome assembly OMAC01 (sample SAMEA103958144, study PRJEB25191) | human gut metagenome
CGATCGCCATCAAGCCTTATTGCTTTGCCAGATCGGAGAAATAGTCCTCCAGGGCGGATTCCGCGTATATGGAACAGCCGTCGCAGTCCTTGGCCTGGGAGGAAATCGCCTCGGCCAGCACCGGATCGGCATCCGCCGTCATTTCCGCAAGCTGTGCGCTGTCCAGCGTGGTCCTGCCGGGAACGCAGGTGTCCTGGGCGCTCATGGTGCCGAAGCTGTCCAGGAAATACCGGCCTCCGGCTTCGTCATACACGACATACAGCACCGTGTTATAGTCGGTGATGGGGTGATATTTTTCCCCGCTGCCGTCATAATCCCGCAGGAAAACCAGAAGCTCGGTTCCGCTGGTAAACAGGGGATAGCCGGGAGAGGTTGCCTCGGAACAGCCGCCCTGCACCAGGGTGAAGCTCCGGGGAAGCTCCCCTTTGTAGGACTCCTGAACGGACGCGTCAAAGAACGTGACCCAATTGCGCAGGTCCTCCCCCTGCCAGTCGCCTACCTTGACCCGGGCCACGGCGTCCGCCTCCCGGAAGGCGTCGGACACGGAATAGCAGCGCTCAAACATGGAATTGATCTGCATCTCGCCCCACCGGCTGGGGGGCAGGACAGGCTCGTGGGCCGCGCAGGCTGTTGCGGACAGCAGCATCAGGGCCGCCAGAAGCGCGGAAAGAATTTTCTTCATGCTCGTGATTCTCCTTTTTTGCGTTTAGCCGGCGGACAGGCGCGCGAAATAGTCCTCCAGGTCGGTCAGACGATAGAGGTCGCCGGAGGACGCAACCGGCCGGTCCGGGTCGGCCTGGGAGGGCGCAATGGCAGCCAAAACCGGGTCCTGCTTTGTCAGATTGTCCCTGATCTGAAGGAGCTGCTCCTGCCCCGGATGGGCAACGGCCGGGCAATCGGCGGGCTGATTGATCTGGCTCCATTGGGTCATCATGCCCAGGGCGTCCAGAACGTAGGACATGCCGCTGTCGTCCCGGGTTACATACATCACCGTGGAATACGTGTTTATCAGCTCATAGGCGTCCGGATACTCCACCAGGTCGTAGGTATCCCGGTACATGGACACATCGTATTTGATCAAGAACAGCAGCAGCTGATTGCCATAGGTGAATACGGGATAATTTCGGTAGGTCCAGGTGGAGCAGCCCTCCTGGGCCAGGACAAACTCATGGGGGATATCCCCCTTGTACACTTTTTGGACCGTTGTCCGGAAAAAGGTTCGCCCGGTGATCAGCTCCTCCTCCAGCCAATCCCCCACCGTAACAAGGGCCACCACCTCTGCGGCGTCATAGGCCTCCGACAGGGAGTAGGTGTGGGGAAGCATTCCCTGGGCGTCTGACTCGCCCCACCGGCTGGGGGGCAGGACGGGCTCGTGGGCCGCGCAGGCTGTTGCGGACAGCAGCATCAGGGCCGCCAGAAGCGCGGATAGAATTTTCTTCATATTCGTTACCTCCTGCATGATATGGGGGCGTATGGGTCAGGCGCACAAGCGGAATACGGCGAAGCCGCCTATGCGCCGGGGAAAAGTGTGGGAGTACGTCTTGCCCAAATAACAGAGGCTTTGCTTGCGGAGCTATCCGCAAAATCACGGAATATCATACGCATAAATCGTTTCATTTCTGCAAAACGCACTATTTTACAATCATCCTGTTACATTATATATAACATATTTCCCGGGAGAAGTCAACGGCCTTGCGGGGGAGACTGGAAATCCCCGGGGAAGTGTGGTAAAATAGCAGAAAACAAGCGTGGAAAGGGTATGTGCGATGCGTATACTGGTTTTATCCGATTCCCATGGGTGCGTGGAGCCTATGGAGCAGTGCGTGGAGCGGGTGCAGCCCCAGGTGATCCTGCATCTGGGGGACTGCGTGCGGGACGCCCAGCGGCTGGAGGAGCGGTATCCGGATATCCCGCTGCTGGGAGTGCCCGGCAACTGCGACTATGGCGGCCTGGACCAGCCGGAGCGGCTGACGGAGCTGGGCGGGGTGCGGATCCTGATGATGCATGGCCACACCCGGCGCGTGAAGTCCGGCCCCATGGCGGCCATATACGCCGCCCGGGAGTGCGGGGCGGACATCCTGCTGTTCGGCCACACCCACCAGCCGGTGGTGGACCGCAGCGGCGATTTCTGGGTGATGAATCCCGGGTGCATCGGCCCCGGCGTCCGGCGGACCTATGGGGTCATCACCTTAGAGGACGGGAAGGTGGACTGTGCCGCCTTCCGCCTGTGAGAGGAGGCGGCGGACATGGGACTGCGGCTTTCGGCGGCGGGCATTTTCCTGCTGGGGGCTCTGGGTCTGCTGCTGCACTCCACCCTGCTGGAGACGGGACACATCCGGCCGGGGATGTTCTGCTTTTACACCAATCTCAGCAATCTGCTGGTGCTGGTGTATGAGCTGGCCCTGGCGGCGGTGCCGGAGGGGGCGGTGCGGCGGCTGCTGACCGGCAGCGGCGTGGCCCTGGCCATGACCCTGTGCATCTATGTGACGCACCTGATCTATCACTTTGTGCTGGTGCCGGACGCCAGGCACCGGGGGAAGAAATTCGCCGACTTCGGCGGCAGCTTCGGGAACCTGTGCGTCCACTATGGGACGCCGTGGCTGGTGGTGGGGCAGTGGCTTCTGTGGGGGAACAAGGCGGGGCTGACCGCGGCCTCCGCCGCCCGGTGGCTGGTGCTGCCCCTGGCGTACTTCGTGTATGCCATGCTGCGGGCCAGGACGGGGCGGCCCATCGGCCACACGAAGCTGCTGTACCCCTACACCTTCATGGACCCGGAGAAGCTGGGGGTGAAAAAGTTTTGCCTCAGCGTCACGGCGGTGCTGGCGGGGTTCTTCCTGCTGGGCTGCCTGTTCGTGGCCCTGGGGCGGTGGATGGGATAAAGCAAAAAATGCGCCCCCGGGGCGCGTTTTTTGACAAGCTGAGGACCTCCTGCTGCGGCAGGAGGTCCTGTTTTATAGGGGTCACAGCCACACGGTCCGGCGGCACAGGGCGTCCAGGGCCTCCAGGGCCAGGTCCACCTGGCCGGGGGTGTTGTAAGGCCCGAAGGAGAAGCGGATGGTCCCGGTGGGGAAGGTGCCCAGGGTCCTGTGGGCGTTGGGGGCGCAGTGCAGCCCCACCCGCACCTGAATGCCAAATTCCCGGCCCAGGGCGTCGGCCACAAAGGCCGGGTCCGTGTTCTCCGGCACCACCGGCACCACGGCGGCCCGGTTTTCCGCCCCGGCCAGACCCACCAACCGCAGATTGGGGATGGACGCCGCCCCCCGGAGGAACCGGCCCGTCAGGGCCTGCTCATGGGCCCGGATGGCGTCGATGCCGGTTTCCTCCAGCCAGGTCAGGGCCGCGTGAAGGCCCATGATCCCCGGCAGGTTCAGGGTCCCGGCCTCGAACCGGTCCGGCAGGAAGGACGGCACCTCCTCGGAGTGGCTGGCGCTGCCGGTGCCGCCGGACAGCAGCGGCTCCAGCTCCGCGGCCAGCTCCGGCCGCAGCAGGAAGCCCCCGGTGCCCTGGGGACCCATCAGCCCCTTGTGGCCGGTGAAGGCCAGGGCGTCCGCCCCTATGGCCTCCATGTCGATGGGGAAGGCTCCGGCGGTCTGGGCGGTGTCCAGCAGGAACAGCAGGCCGTTTTCCCGGCAGAAGGCCCCCACCTCCGCCGCCGGAAGCAGGGTGCCGCAGACGTTGCTGGCGTGGAGCATCACCACAGCCCGGGTGTTCTCCCGCAGCAGGCCGGGAAGGCGCTCCGTCATCAGCGTGCCGTCCGGGCGGCAGGGGATCCGGTCGAAGGTGACGCCCCGGCGGGTCAATTGGGTCAGGGGACGCATGACGGCGTTGTGCTCCATGGCGGACACCAGCACATGGTCCCCGGGCCGCAGCAGGCCCTTCAGCAGGACGTTCAGGCTCTCGGTGATGTTCTTGGTGAACGCCACGCATCGGCTGTCCGGCCCGTGGAACAGGCGGCACAGCTGCTGGCGGGTGCGCAGCACCGTCTCCTCCGCCCCCTCATAGCCGCCCCGGCCGATGTTGCAGCCGCAGCCGGTGACATAGTCGAACATGGCCTGGGCCACCTGGGGCGGCTTGGGGAAGCTGGTGCTGGCGTTGTCCAGATAAATCGGCTCCATATGGGTCCCTCCCGAAACAATACGTTGTATTTTCAAAAAAATAATGGTAGACATAAACTATTATTATATGATACAATGTCTGTTGGAATTTTTCAAGAGAGAGAGGTATTTTTCCAAATGAACATCAAACGTGAGCGCCTGCATATTGTCATTGCGGGCCTGATCATCGGCGTCATTGCGTCGCTGCTGGTCTTTTTCGGCAACCCTGCCAACATGGGCTTCTGCATCGCCTGCTTCCTGCGGGATACCGCAGGCGGTCTGGGCCTGCACCGGGCCGCCGCCGTGCAGTATATCCGGCCGGAGATCATCGGCCTGGTGCTGGGCAGCTTCGGCATCGCCCTGTTCAAGGGTGAGTTCTCCGCCAAGGGCGGCAGCGCGCCCCTGACCCGCTTCGTGCTGGGCTTTTTCGTGATGATCGGCTGCCTGATGTTCCTGGGCTGCCCCTTCCGCATGATCCTGCGCCTGGCCGGCGGCGACCTGAACGCTCTGCTGGGCGGGCTTGGCTTCGTGCTGGGCATTCTGGCGGGCGTGTTCTTCCTGAAGAAGGGCTATTCCCTGAAGCGCTCCTATTCCATGGCCAGGCTGGAGGGCTTCCTGTTCCCGGCCATCCAGGTGGTGGTGTTTATCCTGCTGGTGGCGGCTCCCGCCTTCATTTACTTCACCGAGGCCGGCGGCGGCCCCGGCGCCAAGCACGCTGCCGTGCTCATCAGCCTGGCGGCGGGCCTGATCGTGGGCGCTCTGGCCCAGCGGACCCGCCTGTGCATGGTGGGCGGCATCCGTGACGTGGTGCTGTTCCGGGAGCCCAAGCTGCTGATGGGCTTCGGCGCCATCCTGATCAGCGCCCTGGTGTGCAACCTGATCCTCACCGGCGCCACCGACGGCACCTATTTCCACCTGGCCTTTGAGGGCCAGCCCATCGCCCATACCGACGGCCTGTGGAACTGCCTGGGCATGGTGCTGGTGGGCTTTGGCTGCGTGCTGCTGGGCGGCTGCCCCCTGCGCCAGCTGGTGCTCTCCGGCGAGGGCAGCTCCGACAGCGCCGTGACGGTGCTGGGCCTGATCGTGGGCGCTGCCTTTGCCCATAACTTCGGCCTGGCCTCCAGCGCGGAGGGCCCCACCGCCAACGGCAAGATCGCCGTGGTCATCGGTCTGGCCGTGGTGGCCGCCATCGGCTGCCTGAACACCTTCCGGAAGAAAGCATAAGGAGGAGACAACATGAAAGTCATCGACGCACGGGGGCTGTCCTGCCCCGAGCCCGTGGTGCTGCTGCGGGCGGCTATGCAGAGCGGCGAGGCCGCCTATCAGATCCTGGTGGACAACCACGCTTCCCGGGAGAACACCACCCGCTATGCCCAGCACCAGGGCTATCAGGTCCAGGTGCAGGAAAACGGCGGCGAATGGACGCTGACCTTTACCAAATGACCTATTTCGCAACGTTTTTTTCTCACTTCGGCGCCATGCGGTATCAGCAGCTGTGCCGGGAGCAGGGGATCGAGTGCCGGGTGATGCCGGTGCCCCGGAATCTCAGCAGCAGCTGCGGCACCTGCGTGCGGTGTGAGGGACGGTGGCTGGAGCCCCAGGGCGAGGCCGCCGGAGATGTGGAGCGCATTGCCGCCTGGGACGGGCGGAGCTATACGCCGGTTTATCAACGGACGGAGGAATGACCATGGAAACGGAAGTGAAGCTGACCAAGCTGGCCTCCTGCGCCGGATGCGGGGCCAAGGTGGGGGCCGGGACCCTGGTGAAGCTGCTGGACGGGTTCCGGACCCATTCGGACCCCCGGCTGCTGGTGGGCTATGACAAGTCCGACGACGCCAGCGTGTATTATCTGGACGAGCACACGGCCCTGGTGCAGACCACGGACTTTTTCCCGCCTATTGTGGACGATCCCTTCCTGTATGGACAGATCGCCGCGGCCAACGCCATCAGCGATGTGTACGCCATGGGCGGGGAGCCCAAGCTGGCGCTGAACATCCTGTGCCTGCCGGAGTCCATGACCCAGGACATGGTGCAGGAGCTGCTGCGGGGCGGGTATGACAAGGCCTATGAGGCCGGGGCCATCATCACCGGCGGCCACACCATCCACGGCGCGGAGCCGATTTACGGCCTGGCGGTGTCGGGGTTCGTGGACCCCCGGCGCATTCTGACCAACAGCGGGGCCCGGCCCGGGGACGTGCTGCTGCTGACCAAGCCTTTGGGCGTGGGCGTGCTGACCACCGCCGCCAAGGCGGGGCTGGCGGAGCCTGCGGTGATGGACCGGATCTATCGCCAGATGGCCGCCCTGAACCGGACCGCCCGGGATATCATGGTGAAATACCGGGTCCACAGCTGCACCGACGTGACGGGCTTTGCCCTGCTGGGCCACGGCTTCGAGATGGCCCAGGGCAGCGGCTGCACCGTGCACATCCAGAGCGGCAACGTGCCCTTCCACCCGGAGGCCTGGGACCTGGCCGCCATGGGCCTGATCCCCGCCGGGGCCTACCGCAACCGGGATTACGCCGAAAAGGGCGTCACCGTCCGGGGGAACGTCAGCCGCACCATGCAGGACCTGCTGTATGATCCCCAGACCAGCGGCGGCCTGCTGATGGCGGTGGACCCCGCCGACGCGGAGGCCTGCCTGCGGGAGCTGCGGGATGCCATCCCCGCCGCCAGCCAGGTGGGCTACGTCACCGAAAAGGAAGAAAACTGGCTGATTCTGGAATAAACGAACCCCCTCCGGCATTGCCGGAGGGGGTTGTGTTATATCATACTAGAATCTGTTAAAAAGCTTGAAAAGCTTTTTATAGCGCCAAGGGCGCGTCAGATTCTGCATGAGACGGCGCAGCGTGCTTTCGCACGATGCGAGTGTGCGTAGCACACGTGATTCTTGATTAAATCTTTTAATCAAGAATCAGTATCAGAGGGTTCGCGGCATGGTTATTGGAGCAGCCACGGCGGAAAAGGCGTATTTTTCCCGGGCCGGGGGCATATACTGAGGGGAAGTTTCCAGGAAAGGATGTATGTCTATGTCCGATTTTTCCCAGCATGTGCCCCTGTCCACGTTTTTGCAGGCCCACCCCGACCAGGGGAGTCTGCGGGTGCAGGTGGCCTCCGGTGGCGGGACATTTCCGGTAGCCGGGGCAAGGGTGGAGGTATACCGGCGGTTCGGGGGCCAGACCCACACGTTTTACCGGGGACTGACCGATGAATCGGGTATCGTTCAGGGCATCGCCCTGCCGGCCCTGCCCGCCGCCTGGTCCCAGGCGCCGGACACCGCCTCCATCAGCGGCACCGGTTACCTGGTGTCGGTGCGGCACCCCTTGTTCGTGCCCCAGGAGGACCGGGAGGTCACGGTGTATGCCCGCATCGAATCCATTCTGCCGGTGATGCTGGAGCCGGTGATATAAGGGGGGAGCGCTATGCCTGCAACGCCTGTGGTCCCGGAGACCATTACCGTACACCTGGGCCCGCCGGGGTCCTCGGCCCGGAACGTGGAGGTGCCCTTTGCCGCCTACATCAAGAACGTGGCGTCCCACGAAATTTACCCCACCTGGCCGGAGAGCGCCATCCGGGCCAACATCCTGGCCCAGATCTCCTATGCCCTGAACCGGGTGTATACCGAGTATTACCGCACCCGGGGATACGACTATGACATCACCAGCACCACCCAGTATGACCAGGCCTATGTGGACGGCGGCGACGTTTTCGAGAACATCAGCCAGATCGTGGACGACAGCTTCAACAACTATATCGTCCGGCAGGGCAGCGTGGAGCCGCTGTTTGCCCAGTTCTGCGACGGAGTGCGGACCCAGTGCGGGGGGCTGTCTCAGTGGGGCAGTGTGGACCTGGCCCGGGACGGCATGAACCCCTATGAGATTCTGCAATACTACTACGGAGGGGATATCAGCATTGTGTTCAACGCCCCGGTAGGGGGGAACGTGCCCTCCTATCCCGGGCGGCCTCTGCGCCGGGGGGACGTGGGCAACGACGTGCTGCTTCTCCAGCGGCAATTGAGCCGCATCCGCCGGAACTATCCGGCCATTCCGGAGATTCCGGAGCCGTCCACGGTGTTCGATGTGCCCATGGAGGAGGCGGTGAAGTCCTTCCAGCAGATCTTCAACCTGACCCCGGACGGCATCGTGGGCAAGGCCACCTGGTACAAGATCAAGCAGATCTATAACGGCGTCAAGGGCCTGTCGGAGCTGTCCGGCGAGGGGCTGACCATCTCCGAGGTGCAGAGGCAGTATACCGAGGCCCTGCGGCTGGGGGACAGCGGCCTGGCGGTGCGGACGGTGCGGTTTTTCCTGGCTTTTCTGGGGTATTTCCTGCCGGAACTGCCGCCCATCCGGCTCAGCGATGTCTTTGACCAGGAGATGCTGGACGCCGTGTATGCCTTCCAGAGCTATGCGGGCCTTCCCACCGACGGCGTGGTGGGCCGGGAAACCTGGAACGCCCTGCGGCGGGCCTATGAGGACGTGCTGGAGGACCTGCCGGAGGACTATCAGCAGTTTGCCCGGGAGATTTATCCGGGGCGGTTCATCGTCCTGGGGGACCGGGGCGACACGGTACTGTTTTTGCAGCAGCAGCTGAACCGCATCGCGGCCCAGGACCCGGATATTCCCGCCGTGGCGGAGGACGGCATTTTCGGCCGGGGCACCCAGGCCGCTGTGCTGGCCTTGCAGCGAAAGCTGGGCATCGACCCCACCGGCGCCGTGGGGCCGGTGCTGTGGGCCCAGATCATCGCCCGGGGGGCGGGGTACTGATAATAAAACAGGGGCGGCAGACGATTTCGTCTGCCGCCTCTGCGGCGTTATGGGATCAGAACAGCCGGTCCAGAAATTTGTCCACCAGGGCCATGGTGTCCCGGTTGACGCCGGACTGTCCGGCCTGGCGGATGACGGTCATATGCTGATTGCTGGCGGGGTCCGTGATCAGCCGGAAGTCCGCGCCGGGCAGTTCCGCCCGGCGGGCATACAGGGAGCAGCCGCCGCAGGGGACCTCCCGGTCTTCGCTGCCCTGGAGAAGCAGGGCCGGTACGCCGCTCTGGAGGCCCCGGACGGCGGACAGGTCCGCATATTTTCCGAATAGGAGCCGCTGCCCTCGGCGGCCCGGGAATCCCTATGAGAGAACCATGGCAAAAAGAAAAGACCCTCAGCTTTTGCTGAGAGTCTTTTTGGCAGCGGGAGAAGGATTCGAACCCCCGGCGCAAGCGCCGGGAGCTGCGCCCGGATTGAATTTGTGTGAGGGTCCGAATCCCTATGACAGAACCATGGCAAAAGAAAAAACTCCCAGCATAAGCTGAGAGTCTTTTGGCAGCGGGAGAAGGATTCGAACCCTCACATACGGAGTCAGAGTCCGCTGTGCTACCTTTACACAATCCCGCTATGTTCCTGACGAACAAAACTTATTATACTCGTTTTCCGGCGTTTGTCAACACTTTTTTCCCGGCTTTTGAAAAAATTTTCTGGGGGCGGTTTGGCCCGCCCCCGGAGAGGGTAAGAGGCGTTACGCCGCCAGCAGGTCTGCCGACGTGAAATACTTCCGCAGCGGCTTATACAGCAGGGCAAACACCACCAGGCACAGAACGATGCTGGGCAGCATGTAGCTTCCGTTATAGATCAGGGAGTAGATCCAGGGGCTGGTCATGGGCTTGCCGAGGAACGTGTCGGGCATCCACTTGCCCCACACAAAGACGCCGATGAGGAAATGCGCCAAAAAGCGCAGCACGCCGCCGATGACCGTGCCATAGTAAACGCTCCACTTGCGGCGGGACAGCAGGCCCGCGCCAAAGCCCAGTGCCACAAAGGCGATGAAGTAGTCGCAGATGATGGTGGTCCAGTCAACGGAGAACTTGTTGCCGATGAGGTAGGTGATGGTGCCGTACACCAGGCCCGCCAGAGAGCCCCAGCCGCAGCCGTACCGGGCGGCGAACAGGATGATGGGCAGCATCTCCAGGGTGATGGAGCCGCCGTTGGGGAACTCATAGAGCTTGATGAGGCTGAGGATCTCCGCCATGGCGATGAAGATGGCGGCCTCGCAGATCATGCGGGTCTTGTTGATTTTCATGTGTGATTTCTCCTCTTTGAAAAAAATAACCGCATCGCGGGCCCTGGAGGCGTGGCAATGCGGAAACAAAAGCCATATAGTCGCATTCCTACGCCGGCATTACCCGGATCAGGTTCGAGGGACCGGACGGCAATACGTCACATCTCAGCCGGCTTGCGCCAGCACCCCTTGGATTGTGAGGATATTCTATCACGGCTGTCGTTTTTTGTCAAGCCCTCAGCATACCGGCGCGGTAGGGAATAGCGCCTATTTCTCCAGGAAATCCCGCCGGTACTGGGAGGGGGTCACCCCCTCGGATTTCTTGAACACCTTGGTGAACACCCGATAGTCGCCATAGCCCGACCGCTCCGACACCTCCGCAATGGACAGGTCCGTGGACAGCAGCTTGATCCGCTTCTGCACGTTCAGCACGCCGATGGAGCTGCCGGTGATGGACGGCTGGGCCGGATGCGCCCCGGGCGGCGAAAACGGCCACTGGCAGGCCCATAATCACCCAGGGGGCGGCGGCCCGGATAAATGCCGCAGCGTTCATAGCGATTCCTCCCCACACAGATGTTTTCAGCTTATGCGTCTGTTCTACGCCGGTATGCTCTTCGGGGATAGGCGGGTTTTCTATCCGGATGTGTCCGTTTTATAGGTCCGGGTTTCCGGCTGTCTCCCGCAGGCGCACACCGGCTGGCAAAATCCCCGAAAATCCAACGTCCGCCCCTTGTCAAGTCATTCGGCGTTTGCTATAATAAAATATTATTTGCAGTACCGGGAAAGGGGTGTCCTGTCATGAAATATCAGCAGTGGAGCATACCGGAGCTGCCCGCCGGGGCAGTGGACCGGCTCACCGGGGCCGGGTACCCCTATCTGGTGTCCTCGGTGCTGGCCTCCCGGGGGATCACCACCCCGGAGGAGGCCGCCGCCTTCTTAGAGCGGGACCGGGACCTGCCCTATTCCCCCTTTTTGATGAAGGACATGGACAAGGCCGCCCAGCGGGTGAGCCGCGCCCTGGCCGACGGGGAAAAGATCGCCGTTTTCGGCGACTATGACGTGGACGGCATCACCGCCACGGTGATCCTGGTGGACTATCTCCTGTCCCGGGGCGGCGACGTGGTGCACTATATCCCCCGCCGCATCGAGGATGGCTACGGCCTGGGAAGGGACGCCATCCTGTCCCTGCACGGGCAGGGGGTCCGCCTGCTGGTAACGGTGGACTGCGGCATCACCGGCGTGGAGGAGGTGGCCTACGCCAACTCCCTGGGCATGGACGTGGTGGTGACGGACCACCATGAGTGCAAGGAGGAGCTGCCCCCGGCCTGCGCCGTGGTGGACCCCCACCGGCCCGACTGCGGCTATCCCTTCAAGCACCTGGCCGGCTGCGGCGTGGCCCTGAAGCTGGTGCTGGCCCTGGGCGGCGAGGAAAACCGGGAGGCTCTGCTCACCCGATACTGCCCCCTGGCCGCCGTGGGCACCGTGGCGGATGTGATGCTCATGACCGGGGAAAACCGCACCATTGTGGCCCGAGGTCTTTCCCATATTGCAGATAGCGACTTCATCGGCCTCCGGGCCCTCCTGCAGGAGACGGGCCTGCTGCAAAAGGGAATCACCTCCGTGCAGATCGGCTTTGTCCTGGCCCCCCGCATCAACGCCGCCGGGCGCATGGGTGAGGCGGACCGGGCAGCGGACCTGATGCTGTGCAAGGACCCCATCCGGGCCCAGGCTCTGGCCCGGGAGCTGTGCGACCTGAATCGCCAGCGCCAGGCCGTGGAGCAGGAGATTTATGCCCAGGCCATCGACATGATCGAAGCCATGCCCGCCCAGGAGCGCCACGCCTTGGTCCTGGCGGACCGTCGGTGGCATCAGGGGGTGGTGGGCATCGTGGCCTCCCGTCTCAGCGAGAAATACGCCTGCCCCAGCTTCATGATCCACATTTCCGGCCACACCGGCAAAGGCTCCTGCCGCAGCTGGGGGGGCTTTAACCTCTTTGCCGCCCTGGAGGAGTGCAGCGACCTGCTCCTGGGCTTCGGCGGCCACGAGCTGGCCGCAGGCTTCACCATTGAAGAAGAAAATATCCCCGCCTTCCGGGCCCGGATGAACCAATGCGTTCTGCGCTTTATGGATGGCCGCCCCGCCACCTCCGCCCTGGATGTGGATGTGGTGCTGCGCCGCCCGGAGCTGGTGACGCTGTGGGAGGTGGAGCAGCTCCGCCGCCTGGAGCCCTACGGAAACGGCAACGGCCGTCCCCTCTTCTGCCTGCCGGGCGTGACCCTGGAGCGGGTGCAGGGCGTAGGGCAAAACCGTCACCTGAAGCTGCTCTTTTCCAAGGGGGCGTCGCAGCTGGAGGGCATATTCTTTTCCGTTACCCCCCAGCAGTGTCCGGTTCGGCCCGGAGAGCGGGTGGATGTGGCCTTTTATCTGCAGATAAATGAGTTTCGCGGCAGCCGCACGGTGCAGCTCCAGGTGGTAGACCTGCGCCCCTCCCTGCAATGCTCGGCCCGGGAGGAGGAGTCGCTGCTGCTTGTGCGCAGGCTCAAGCAGGGCCAGGCTCCGGCTTATAAAGACGCCCTTCGTATGCTGCCCTCCCGGCAGCAGTGCGTGGCCGCCTGGCGATATTTGCAGCAGGCGGCAGGCGGCGGCCCGGTACAGCTGTTCACCCTGCCGTTTCTGCGCAGGCTCTCCGCCGCTATCCCCGGCACAGACTCGTTTCTGCGGGGCTGCTTCTGCATGGAGCTGTTTTGCGAGCGGGGTCTTTTGCAGCGCAAGACAGACAGCGAGCATATGACCCTGTGTCTGTCCCCCGGGCAGGAAAAAGTGGACCTGGAGCGCTCTGTTTACTGGCAGGCGCTTGTGGATAATATCAAAGGAAAGTGAGGTAAGGCGGCATGAATGTACAGGAAAAATACCAGCGTCTGGAGGACACCGTCCGCAGCTACAATCCCGGCGCCAATTTTGACTTGATCCGCTCGGCGTTTCTCTATGCCGAGGAGCATCATCGCGGCCAAAACCGCAAGGACGGCTCACCCTTTGTCACCCATCCCCTGGCTGTGGCGCAGATCGTGGCGGAGGAGCTGCACCTGGACTCCGAGTCCATTGCCGCCGCCCTGCTCCACGACACCATCGAGGACACCGACGCCACCCACGAGGACATCGCCCGCACCTTCTCTCCCACCATTGCCGACATTGTGGAGGGCGTCAGCAAGCTCACCCGCGTCCAGGCCGCCTCCAAGGCCGAGGAGCAGATGGAGAACCTGCGCAAGATGCTCCTGGCCATGAGCAAGGACATCCGGGTCATCCTCATTAAAATGGCCGATAGGCTGCACAATATGCGCACCATGGAATACCAGACCCCGGAGAAGCAAAAGCAGAAATCCCTGGAGACCATGGAGATCTACGCCCCCATCGCCCACCGTCTGGGAATGCAGAAAATGAAGTGGGAGCTGGAGGATCTGAGCCTGAAATACCTGGACCCCATCGGCTACCAGGAGATCATCGACGCCCTGGAGGAAAAGGCCTCGGAGTACGACGGCTTCATGGCCTCCATCCACGACCAGATCACAAAGCGTCTGCAGGAGGCGGGCATCCAGGGCACCGTCTACGGCCGCATGAAGCACCCCTACAGCATCTACCGCAAGATGTATACCCAAAATAAGTCCCTGGACGATGTATTCGACCTCTTTGCCTTCCGGGTCATTGTGGGCACCGTATCCGAGTGCTACCATGTGCTGGGCATCATCCACGACCTGTATAAGCCCGTTCTGGGCCGGTTCAAGGACTATATCGGCACCCCCAAGCCCAATATGTACCAGTCTCTGCACACCACCGTGGTGGGCGAAAACGGCATCCCCTTTGAGGTGCAGATCCGCACCCAGAAAATGCACGAGATCGCCGAATACGGTATCGCCGCCCACTGGAAATATAAGCAGAACGGCCAGGGCGAGGGGGACGAGCATAACTACGAGTGGGTGCGCCGCCTCCTTGAAAACCAGGAGGGCGCCGACGCCGAGGACTTCATCCACTCCCTAAAGGTGGATATGTTCGCTGACGAGGTGTTCGTGTTCACCCCCCAGGGGGATGTGATCAATCTGCCCGCCGGAGCCACACCCATCGACTTCGCTTACAGCATCCACTCCGCTATAGGCAACCACATGGTGGCCGCCAAGGTCAACGGCCACATCGCCCAGTTTGATTCCAAGCTGCAAAACGGTGACATTGTGGAGATCGTCACCTCCAAATCCGCCCACGGCCCCAGCCGCGACTGGATGAAGATCGCCCGGTCCAGCGAGGCCCGCAGCAAGATCCGCCAGTGGTTCAAG
>OMAC01000938.1_pt1 | contig 14219 bp, 9 predicted proteins | sample 1644561 | NCBI WGS metagenome assembly OMAC01 (sample SAMEA103958144, study PRJEB25191) | human gut metagenome
ACTTTTATGTATACCGCAAGATCAAATCGTTTATCGTTACGATCTGTACCATGTTCTTATTCCGTGGATTTATCAAATATCTGACCACCAATGCACCCGTGGCAGGTTCCGCAAAGCTCATTAACTACGACAGCACAGCGCTTAAAATGACGCTCACGATTGCTGTTGTGGTAATCGGATTCATCGTATTCCGCTTCACGAAGTTCGGAACCTATTTAAAGGCGATCGGTGCAGGAGAGAAAGCGGCAATGTTTTCCGGTATCCGCACCGACCGCATGAAGTTTTTGATCTACGTTCTGGCAGGAGCGATCACCGGATTTGCGGCATTTATCAACGTCATCAAAGTCGGATCGGTAACATCTTCCGGCGGTAACCAGTTGGAGACACAGATCCTCATTGCACTGGTACTCGGCGGTATGCCGATCTCCGGCGGAGCAAAAGTCCGGTTTGAGAATATCATCGTAGGGTCACTGCTCTACATCGTGCTCAGCAGCGGACTGACCATGATGGGATTCACGACACAGATGATGCAGTTGATTCAGGGTGTCGTATTCCTGATATTCGTGGCAGTATTTGCGGATCGCCAGTCATTGCAGGTAATCAAGTAACACCGCAGGGGCGTGGAGAGACAATCGGACAGCAGAGTTGCAACAGGAAGCGGGGGAACAGAAATGTCAGAAAAAATCGGTGAGCAGAGTCTGTTAAAATATGAGAAATTGTACAACTGGGGCAGAACTTTAATCACGAGCGGAGTGATTCAGAATGAGGACAAATTTCCGTCGGAGAACATTCTGCAGAAAAAGTTCGGGTATTCCAGACAGACGGTGCGCACTGCGCTAAATCAGCTTGAAGCAGAGGGTCTGATCAAGAGAGTCAAGGGGAGCGGCACATATGTATCGTATGAAGGCAACTTGAGAAACGGAGAGAGACCGCGCATCGGCTTGATTTTAAGCTATTTTTCTGACTATCTGTTCCCCCGCGTTTATGATGGAATCGATTCTGTTATGAAGGAAGCCGGATATGACATCGATGTAGCCGTCACAAAGAACCGGCTGAACGATGAGGCGCTTTATCTGGAAGGTCTGCTCAACGGCAATGTGGCAGGATTTATTATTGAAGGAACACGCTCCTTTTTCCCGAATCCGAATATCCGTCTCTACGAGGAGATCCGGAAGCGGAACATTCCGACGCTGTTTATTCACAATCATTATTCCAATCAGCGTTTTGACAGTGTGGAGATGTCGGACGCCCGCGCCGCCTACAAGCTGACCGAAATTCTGATTCAGAACGGACACCGCAGGATCGCGGGAATTTTCAAGTATGATGATATGCAGGGAATCGAGCGCTATAAAGGGTTTGTGGAATGTCTGTCGGATTACGGGGTAAAGTTTGACGACGACTGGATCCGCTGGTACTCCACGAAGGATATGGAGGAGAAACTCAGCAAAAAGGGACTTCTCCGGATGTACCGCCGCACGAAAGACTGCACGGCGATGATTGTATACAACGATGAGGTCGCCGGCTATTACATGGAGTTTCTTGAGGAACGTGGACTGCACGTGCCGGAAGATGTATCGCTGGTGTCCTTTGACGATGAGGAGCTGCAGCAGGATGCGAGGGTCAAGGTGCTGTCGGTGGTTCACCCGAAGTACAATCTAGGCAGGATTACCGGGAAAAATCTGCTGCGCATGATGGATGATCCGGACTGGCAGAACAAGAATTATTCCTACCGTTTTCCGGTCAGCATCAACGACGGGAATTCAGTAAAAGATATCCGGTGAAAAATATCATATCCGCTGACATGCGAAAACGGTCGGCGGTATGTTTGAAAAGAAATGTTTCGGTGCACACTATGCATTGATGTTACATCTGTTTTGTGATATGCTGTCTCTTATGACAAAAAGGCGGTATATCACAATTTCTATTTTAGAGAGGGAGAAGCGATTATGTGTACAGCAGCAACCTATCGGACGAAGGATTTCTATTTTGGAAGAACACTGGATTATGAATTTTCCTACGGTGAGGAGATCGTCATCACACCGCGGAATTATGAATTTAACTTCCGGCATGTGGGACAGGCAAAAGAGCATTATGCCATCATCGGCATGGCGCATGTGGCGGGGGACTATCCGCTGTATTATGATGCTATCAACGAGAAGGGAATTGGCATGGCAGGTCTGAACTTCGTCGGAAATGCCGTCTACGCAGAGGTGACGGAGGGAAAAGAGAATGTGGCTTCATTTGAGTTCATCCCGTGGGTGCTCCGCCAGTGCGCGACGATGGATGAGGTGCGGGCGCTTCTTGCAAAAATGAATCTGGTCGGAACGCCGTTCGCCGAGCAGTTCCCGGCGTCCCAGCTGCACTGGATCATCGCAGACGAAAACGAGGCGATTACGGTGGAATCGGTGGCGGATGGTCTGCATATCTACGAGAATCCGGTGGGCGTTCTTACGAACAATCCGCCGTTTGCACAGCAGATGTTTATGCTCAACAACTATATCGGGCTTTCCCCGAAGCAGCCGGAGAATTCTTTTGCAAAAGATGTTCCGCTTAGCACTTACAGCCGCGGAATGGGTGCGCTGGGACTTCCGGGAGATCTCTCTTCCGCGTCCCGTTTTGCGCGCGTGGCATTCACGAGGATGAATGCGGTTTCCGGCGATTCGGAGGCGGAGAGCGTCAGCCAGTTTTTCCATATTTTAGGATCGGTGGATCAGCAGAGAGGCTGCTGTGAAGTGGCGGAAGGAAAATACGAGATTACGATCTATACGTCCTGCTGCAATGCGACCAGGGGAATCTACTATTACACAACCTATGACAATCACCGGATCTGTGCCGTGCGCCTGTCCGGAGCAGAAGCGGACAGCGCCACGCTGCAAACCTACCCCCTGCAGCAAGAGCAGGATATTTTATATCAAAACTAAATGAACAAAAGGAAATGCCCCGGCGCAAGAATTCTTGCGCCGGGGCACGGTGTTGTGGGGGCGACCCCCACGCGGCTGGCATCAACCCTAATTCCAATCTTCCATCTTTTCTTTGAACGAGGAAAAAAAGACCCTCTATTATATAGTGTGCCTTTTTGCCAAAATACGCCAAAAAAAAGCAAAAATTTTTTAAAAAAATTTTTTAAAGCGGGTAAGTGTTCATTAACCGCAAAACTTTACCGACAAAGTGTTGACAAAATGAACTGTTTATGGCATATTTCTCTTGTATACAGATGATTTTTTTATTTTTTCCTATGAGGCATTATGATAGAACAAACACCAAACGCGCCGCCGGCAGAAGTCACCGTTCAAAAGACGATGGAGGACTGCCAGCGCTATCGAGACAAATTGTATTGGCGATGTCGGTTGTACTTCCGGGATTGGCCGGACTACGCGGAGGACTGCGTACAAGAGGCATACATAGAGCTGATGCAAGCGCTGCGTGCCGGCCGGTGCATTCACAATTATGAAGCCTGGCTGTTTAAAGTCGCTATTCTCAAAGGTCAGGTGATGATCCGGGAGGAAAAAATGCGCCGGGAAATGCAATTTGAAAACAGCAGCGACAAAGTGATCGCCATGGAGCAGGCCGGGATCTATCAACAAACATTCCCTTCGGATACAGATCCGGACCCTACGGATGAGGAGATCCGCCGTCGTGCCGTTACAGTTCTTTCCAAACTAAACGACACAGATCGTCGTATTTACTATGAGCATTATGTGCGACGAAAACCGCTGCGGCAGGTGGCAGCCGAACTGAACATGACGGAGAACGCTGTCAGCAAACGCCATGTGCGATTGAAAGAAAAGATCAAGCGATCTATACAATCGCTGAAATAAAATCAAAGAACGAAATGAAAGAGGAAAACCACAATGACTGCAACACAAAAACAAGTAAAGCGGGCACTGTATAACGGACTGCCCAATCTGAGCGATCGGGAGCTGCGGCAGATGATCGACCGGGAGCTGGAAAAAGACAGCAGCCAGATCGATATGAATTATATCGACACTTGCTTTGACTTAATGGAAATGCACGCCGACGGCAGAATCACCGTACAGCCCCGTCGCAAGTGGCTGAAAGCTGTGATTGTAGCAGCCCTGATTGCCGCCGCCACCGTATCTGCCATGAGCGTATCCGCCCATCTGTTCAACTTTAACATTCCGTCCGAGATCGCCCACAAGATCAACGGCAGTGCGCAGATTGACCCCAATCTGGCGGAGGCAGACACCAGCGCCGCCGGCTATGCACTGACGGCAAGTCCGGTTGCCAAGCAACTGGCGGAACTGGGCATCTCCCCGGTAACCCTGCCCCGGCAGTTGGCGCAAAGCCATATTCAGTCTGTCCGTACCATTCAAAGCGACAGCGTCATGACCGCCGCCCAGGTTCTGTTTGAAGCTGACGGCGTTGCCGGCGATCTGACGGTGACCCGGTACGCCACCGCCAATGACTGGGAGGGCAAAGACCGGGTGACCGATATTGACAGCGGTAAACTGGTACACGCCAACGGGCTGGACATTCTGGTTTTAGCCCGGGACGACAGCTGCAACCTACGCTATCGGGACGGTAACACCGAATACGATCTGTATTTGGAATGCGACGAGGACACAGCCGTAGCATTTGCCGAAGATCTGGCATAAATAGAATCGCCCATACAAAAAGACAGCCTTGTGCTCTGCACCGGCTGTCTTTTTTTGCTGCCGCAAAGCAGAAAAGCAGAACCCTAAAGTCCTGCCTTTCCGCTTATATTGATTTTGACCGTGGGTGCCCCCACTTGTATATCCGGGCCGCAGCCCCGATTACCGAATGACCAGCGGTGTGTAAGCAAAACTGCCGGCTTGCAGCCCCATACACCGCTCCACAAAGATCATATCCCGGGTGTTGATCATACCGTCGTGGTTCATATCCACATAGCTGAGATACCCGGCCTGACCTTGATGGGTGCCAAAGATCAGCTTAAACATATAGTAGTCCTGATCGTCGATCTTGCCGTCCTTGTTCCAGTCACAGCCGATTACCGGCACGCTGCCGCATTGCAGATCCCGGTCGCTGACCACCACATACAGGGTGCGGCTAAAGCCGTAAGCATAGCGCACAGTCAGAGCATAAGTGCCGCTTTTCAGCTGCAGGGAGAAGTTGCCCTTCTCGTCTGTGGTCGCCAGGGTGTAGCCGTTTAGCAGAATATCTGCGCCAATGGCGGCGTGCGTGCCCTTGGTTGCCGCTCGATCCGCTGCCAGCACCACCGTGCCGGTCACGGTGTGGGTCTCCTCCACCGCCGTGCCGCTGCCGGGCAGCACCGTGTAGCTGCTGTCGCCGCAGTTTTGGCAGGTGGTGATACGCACCCCATCCCGACCGTCTGCCGCCGGGGTCTCGCTAACCACATAGTTGTGACCGGTGGCGGTGGTGTGCCGCTCTTCCAAAATCGCGGAGCAATACTCGCATACACCAATGGCGTAACCGTCATGGATGCAGTCCGCAGCGTACACTGTCAGCCACTGAATATCGCCGTGACCGTCCGTGCAAAAGCCCAGATAACCGGCATAAATATCCCGCTTCATGGCGCACAGATCGGCAAACGCGTTTGAGTCCGTGTACAGCTCAGTGGGAATGTTCCGGGTCTTGGCGTACACCGCCGCATCCGACCCGGCCATGGTGTAAACGGTCAGTGCCGGGCAACGGGCAAACACATGGGTGCGGTTGGTGCCCAGCTGCACATACCGGGTGCTCTGGCTGCCGATGTACACCTCCTTCAGCGCCTTGCAGTCTGCAAATACGCCCGGATTAAAGGCAGCTACGCTGTCCGGCACCACCACGCCTGTCAGGGCAGTACAATTCCGAAATGCGTAGGTGGGCAGCGCCGTCAGTCCACCGGACAACAATACAGACGCCAGGGCGGTACAGTTCTCGAACACATGGTCACCCAAGGTGGTGACTGTATCCGGCAGTTCCAGCACTTTCAGCGCAGTACAGCCGGTAAAGGCGCTGGCGCCGATCTGCTGCAAGCCGTCGGTCAGCTGCACATACTTCAGCTTCTGATCGTAGGCAAAGGCTTTGGTGCCAACAGTACGCACGCTCTTGCCCAGCGTGACCTTCTTTAACTTTGCATTACAAGACAGCGCCCAGTCGCCGACGGCGGAGGCAGTGTTTTCTGTATAATCCCCCTTGCCGGTTACAGCGGCATATAGAGTAGATTTATCCTTAGAATATAGCCCGCTGCCGTCTGCGTACAAATAGGGGTTCTCACTGCTGACGGTCACCTGCTCCAGGTACCCGTTGCCGATAAACTCGGCGGCAAAGGCCTTGGTGTAATCGGCGGGGTAGCCCTTTTTGATTTCATAGCCGATCCGCTGCACCTGCTTGCCCAGGGTCACACGCTTGACCTTATCCGTCTGGGCTGCCAAGAAGTGCATACTCAGGGCGGTGGCATGGTCGCCCACCACCACAGCCAAGCCGGCAGTATTCTCGCCAATGCGGCGGAAGCTGTTGTAGCCCTCCACAGAGTAGGCCACGCCTGCGCCGGGGATCATAGGCTTTTGGCCGCCGTAATAGGCCAAGTGGCAAGCCACCATATCCGCGTTGGTCAGCGCGTTCACAGCACTGTCCAGAGTCAGTTGGTAACAGTTTACCGCGTTGTCAAAAGCGTAACTCTCCACCTTGGTTAGCCCGCTGCCCAGGGTGATCTTTTCCACATTCAGCAGTCCGGCAAAGGCACGACTGCCAACGGTGGTTACACTATTGGGCAGAGTCAGGAACACCACGGAAACCGCATTTTGGAACGCATTGGGGCCGATGGTGACCACACCTTCGTCAAAGGCAATGTCCTTGACACCGGTACAGTCTGCAAAGGCGTAGGCCGGTACTTCCGTCAACCCACTGCCGATCTCGATACCGGTGGCACCGGTACAGTTACGGAATGCGCCCACGCCCAGCCGGGTCACACGATCCGGCAGGCTGATGGCTGCCAGAGCGGTACAACCGGCAAAGGCCTCACGGCCGATGGACACGGTGCTGCCCAAATCCAAGTTGGTCAGCGCCTTGCAGTCTGTAAAAGCGCGATCGTCGATTTCAGCCGCCCCTTTGCCCAGGGTCAGATTGGTCAGCCCGGTGCACCCGGCAAAGGCGGTGGAAGTGATCTTGGTTACCGCCGGCAATTTCAGGAACTGCAAGGCTGTGCAGTTTTGGAACGCATGGTTGCTAATGGTGGCGGCCAGAGGCAGATCTACCGTTTGCAGTGCCGTACAATCGGCAAAGCTGTTGGCGCCGATCTTAGTCACTGCCGGCAGGCTGACGCTTTTCAGCCCGGTGCAGCCTACAAAGGCATCCGTGTTGATATTGGTCAGACTGTCCGTTGCCGTTACCTGCTCCAAGGTGGTGATTCCGGCAAAGATATCGCCCAGGTTTTTCACGCCATTTAGCAGGTGCACAGAGCGCACCCCGGCCTGCTTATATTTCCAAAGTTGGCCGTTTGTAAAATAAAAGCCCTGCTTCGTCCCCACATTGGTGGCGTTGGTAGACAGTGCGCCGGTGCGCTTGTCAAAGTACCAGTCGCCGTCGCCCACAGTACCATACAGGTAATTTTCCTCGTTAAAGTCCGTGTCCTCCGGGCCGATCATTTTATACTGCAGGTCATTTTCCTTGGCGTAGCGAATGGCCTCGCTGGCCGCCGGCGCAATGACAGTCACATCCTCCATTTTGAACACGGTCACATTGCCGTCGTTCTCCGAGGCTGTAAAGCCCAAGGGATACTTGCCCATCTCCGTCAGGCTCATAGGCAAACGGAAAGTGGCATGGCACCCGGCAAAGGCGTAATCGCCCAAGGTTTTGACGCCGCTGACCACAGATACCTCTGTGAGCGCGCTGCCTGCAAAAGCCATACGGCCCATCTGCTGCACCGTATTGGGAACCACCAGCGAAGTCAGCCCACTGGTATAAAAGGCATAGTCGCCAATGCTCACCAGCGACTCCGGGAAATCAATAGAAGTCAGCGCCGTGCAGGCACGAAAGGCGTTGTCCCCAATGCGGGTGACGTCCTCGTTCAGTTTCACCGAGGTCAGCTTGCGGCAATTGCGGAATGCACCGTCGTTGATTTCCGTTACATCTATACCGGTAGCTACCTTTTGCAGGGCAGAGTATTCAAAGGCGCCGGGGGCAATATACAGCCCCTGGGGAATATCAAATGTCTGGATCTGCGTGTAAGCAAACACATCGGTGGGCAGGGTCTCCACACCGCCCAGGCTCCAAATTTCTTGCAATGCACTGTGTGCAAATGCGCTTTCGCCCAGCGTTTTTACCGTAGTAGGCAAATCCAATATTTGAATACCGGTATTTTGAAATGCCTCTTCGCCGATTTCCGTAATGCCGGCAAAATCGAACTCCGTCAGCGCCTTACAACCGTCAAAAGTAGAGGTGGGCAGCGTTTTCAAGTTTTCAGGCAGCCGCACCTGCGACAAAGACGAACAGCCCTGAAATACGCCCTCACCCAGTTGGGTTACGCTATTGGGCAGCGTAATTTCCTTCAGCTTTGTACAGTTATAAAAAGCAGCGTCCTGAATGGTGGTCAATGTATTCGGCAAGTCCACCTGCGTCAACGGGCAATCCGCAAACATCACCGGTGCCAATTCGGTAATTCCTTCTTCTACATGGACAATTTCAATATTGCTGCCACCAAACACCTTTTCACCCACATGCTTTAATGAGCCGGGCAGCGTTAGCTCCTTCAGCACCGTACAGCCGCTAAATGCCGAATCTTCAATAGTGATCAAACCCTCCGGCAGTTGTAAATCCGTTAAATGCATGCAGTTAAAAAATGCAGCTTTGCCAATGGATTGCAAGCCGACAGGCAGACTGACCCGCTCCACATAGCTGGCATAGAACATACGCTCCGGCACAGCCGTTATGGTCGTCGGCAGCGTGGCGCTGACCATGGAACGGGTCTGCTCAAAAGCACCGCTTCCAATGGAACGTACCGTATCCGGAAGGATTGCATTCTTGATACCGGAGCGATAAAAAGCCTTGTCTCCGATTCTTTCCAGCTGCGGCGGCAGTTCTACATCTAATGACTTACAACCGCCAAAGGTCCGGTTGCCGATTTCTGTTACGCCTTGCGGCATATTCAGCGTTTCCAGCCAAGTGCAACCGTCAAACATCCCGTCTCGCAAGGTATGCATACCGGCAGGCAGGCGAATTTCACACAGATTACTGGCGCCCTTGCAGCTAAAGTTTTCTACAGTCAAGCTGTCCGGCAAATAGATGGTATTCGTTTCGCTGTCTGCAATCGAATATACGGTAGCACCTTCCGGACCGATGGCAGTAATGCCTTCCTCTACGACCAACCGAGATACGCTGAATGCGTCCAGCATGTTCACTGCCGTTGACCCATCCGCACCCAACACCTGACCAGAAAACCGACCGGAGCCGCTGACCGTTAAGGTTCGGGTATCGTAATCATAGGTAATCGCAACATCTGCATTTGTAGGGTCAGTACAGGTAACAACATCCGTCTGCGCCTCTGCAGCCAAGGCTTGCAGGGGCAAGGCGGACAGCGTCAACAACAGACACAAAAGCAATGCCGTCCATCTCCGCCAATTCATTTTTTGTTTTGCGTTCATTTCGCCCCTCCTTAATCGTCCGTGCCGGGAATCACTTCCGGCAGATCCTGTTTCAATTCCACCTTGATCTGATTGGCCTTGGCGTACTGGTACGGGGTAGTGCCCAGATAGCACTGCACCACCAGCTGCTTAGAGCTGTACAGCACCTGCTCCTCCATCACCGGGGACAAGCAGTTAAAGCGCACATCACGCAGCAGCACGTTGTACAGCGCCTGCTTGCCGATATACTTGACTGTGCCGGGCACGGTGATGGCCGTGGCCTTGCAGCTTTCAAAGGCACCGCTTTCAATACGCGCCACGCCCTCCGGCAACACAATGGTCTTGGCATTGGTTGCACGAAAAGCCTCCTGCGGTACAACGGCAATGCCGGACGGCAGCCGTACTTCGGTTAGGCCCGGACAATAGGCAAAGGCACGCTTGCCAATGGATTTTATGCTTTGCGGCAGGGCACCGATTTGCAGCTGCCGACAGAAGTAAAAGGCATTTTCACCGGCAGCTTCCAACAGCGCCGGGAAGTTGAATTTCACCTGCCGGCAGTCGGAGAACGCATAATCCCCTACGGTTTTCAAATTTTCTGTGCCGGTCACTGTTTGCAGCGCTTCACAGCCCTCAAAGGCCCAGGCGCCGATCTCTGTGACCCGGCCCTCCAGGTCTACCCGTTCCAGCAAATTGCAGTCATAGCACAGTCCTGCCGGCACCGCCGTTACTTTGGAGCCAAGGCTCAAGGTGCGCAGCGCCGATTGTGCCAGTGCCCGGGAGCCGATGGTTGCCAAGTTCTCCCCGGCGGTCCATTCTTCCAGTACGGTACAACCGGCAAAGGCGTTCTTCCCTACCTGAACCACAGACGGCAGATCCGCTGTAGTCAGCGCCGTACAACCGGCAAAGGCTTTTGCTCCGACATAAGTCACATAGGGCAGCTCAACGGTAGTTAATTCCGTATGCTTTCGGAATACCTCATCCGCAATGGCAAAAATACGGTTGCCGTCTACCACATTGCAAACCAGCTCTTTTGCTGTTCCACGGTAAGCGGTGATGTACGCCCCCGCCTTGCAAAGCAGGTAGTCGTACCGATCCGTTTGGCAAATGGTACTTTCTCTCGTTTCTTCATTGGGTCGCACGGTAATGGGTATTTCTACCAAAAAGCCCTTATACAGAATATTTAGGGTCACATCTGCCGTGCGGTTCATATTCACTTGGGTGGTGTAAGTACAATTCTTCAATGCCACCGGTTTCGTGGTGCCGTCACTCCAGTCTGCCGTTAAGGTCAGGCCGTCGTAGCTGAGCTGTTCGCCATAAATGTAGTGGCTCTTAAAACTTTCGCCCAACTGGGCATTAAATCCAATCACACACACAGCCTTGGTGGTCTCCTCCGGTCGATCCGGCTGGGTGGGCTTGTGGTGCACATTATCACCGGTCAGTTTCTTGGTGGTCGGTTCTTTCTTGGTGGTGCTCTCCTGCTCCCGTTCCGTGGGAGTGGTCGTGGTGGGTTGCGTGACGGCCGTCGTCGTGGTGGTTTGCTCCGGTTGACGGGTAGCGGTTTCTCCGTTTGCGGTGGTACGCTCCGGCACCGTCGTGGACTCGCTCTTTTCCGTGGTGACGGGCACAGTGGTTGGCTCGTCAACATCGTCCTCGCCGCCAATGATTTCCGGCCCCAGCACAGAAGCGGAAATCGCCTTGCCGATATGCTCTAAAATGTTGTAATCAAACGCAGCGTCTACCATGGCGTTTACACTGATGGTGGAGGCTAGAATCGCCGCAGCGATCAGCGCACCTCGCGCCGCACCGTTTAGTCGAGCCGTATTGCCGGCCTTGCGCTGAATCAAGTGCAAAAACGCTTTATCCTGCATCAGCGGCACCATCACTGCCAAATGGTCCCGATCCTGCCGCATTTCCAGCAGCGCGTCTACACACTGCTCGATCAGGTCGCAGTTCATTTCCGCTTCCGGCCTCTGCATTTCTTCATCGATCACCGTCTCTAACAGACGGATAAGATCGTCCTGGTTCACTTTTTCTGCAATGATTTTGTCAATATGCAGTGTCGCCATAACGCGTCCTTTCCGGGAGTTAAAACAGCTGGTTTAAGATCTCCCTTAGTTTTTTTCGCAGCCGATGAAGCCGCGTGGTCACTGCCGGCACGCTCATATCCATGCGCGCGGCAATGTCTTCAATCTTTAGATCCTCTATGTAACGCATCGAGAACAGGGCTGCGTCCGTGTCTGACAGAGCGGCACTGATCTGGCGGGAATACTCCTCAAAGGTCAGTCGCTCATCCGGATCCTCATTCTGGGCAGGAATTTCAATCACCTCGTCCAGAGTGATACAGTTTTGCGCCCGCTTTTGCCGGTCAAACTGCTTTTGCACCAGGTGATCCGCCGTGCGATACAAAAACGCCCGGGGCGCTGTGAATACCTCGCCGGTGCGCAGCCGCTTATAATAGACCACAAAGGCCTCTTGCGCCACATCTTCACTTTTGTGCGGGTCGCCCAATCGAGAGAGCGCATAGCGGTAGATTGCCGTGTAATACTTGGCGTACCCCTCTTGCAGCAAATCGTCTGCTTTTTTTTTCTCACTGCCTGCCAAATCGTGCCACCTCCTTTCAGCCGCCTTTCACTTAGTAGTCCGTTTGGCGGGTCAAAACCTTACACCCTTTTGGTATTTTTTTTGCAAAAAAAGTGTCTCGTCCTATTGTACCATATTTTGACCCCTTTTGCCTACTGTGGGCACTGCATTCTGCCGCATTTTTCATTTAATGAGAATTTTTCACAATTTAGCGCATATTTCGACAGACATCGACGGCACCGGCAAGATATAATGCAGTTGTAGGGACAACCCCCTGCACCGTGCGCTTTGGCACAAAAAAAGAAAGAGGTGTACCAAAATGAAAAAATGGATCCATTCGGTGATTGCCGTTCTGCTGGCGAGCATTTGCCTGCTGCCCAGCGCGGCCTTTGCCGCAGACAACACAGACACCGTACCGGAGGGCGGCTACATTGCAGCCGATCCCACAGAGGACGATGTGATTTTCACCCAAGAGGATTTGCTGATCTTGGACGCTGCTGAGGATTACGGCGCCACCGCAACCGGCGCCCGCACCAGCGGATTGATCACATCTGCCACGCTGAAGTTCGCCATGAACAGCAACACTATGACCATCAGCGGGCTGACCAAATGTGTGTCTGGTGTAAAGAAGTGCGGCTTTACCAAGGTAGTGGTTATGCGCAGACTGAACGCCAGCTACACCTGGTCGCCCTACAAAACCTACAAAGACCTGTATAAAGATGGCACTACCTACAGCCTTTCCAAAAAGTTGGTGGTCAACCCCGGTTGGTATTATTATGTTGAGGGCGTGCATTATGCCAAAAAGAACGCCCTGTCTACCCAAAAAATAACTTCAGAAACCGGCGTTAAAAAGGTTTAACGCCCATCTGTCTCATTCCTCCCCAAAGCCAAAGCCACAAAAACAAAACACACCGGGTGACCCGGTGTGTTTTTTATTATCATTCCATATATAAAAGACGCAAATCGCGTCAGTCCGTTTCTTTCACCTGTTTTTCCAATACAATCCTTTGCTCCTTCATACCCAAGGATTTATAAAACGCCAATGCCGGCGCATTAAACGCCCATACCATCAAATCCATTCTTTCAGCACCGATCTCGCTTGCAGTGTCCTGGATTTGCCTAAATAACCTTGTGGCAATGCCCCGCCGACGGAATGGTTCAAGCACAAAGATGGCGTCAATATAGATAGACCGGACCGTCCGGTCTTTGATGGTTGCAAGGGCTATACCTGCAATTTCTCCGTTTTCAGCAAATGTCAGGGCAATTTTGTTCTTGTCTTTAAGCATCGCCTTGCAACGGTGTACAAAGGGAACATAATAAAAAACTTAATAATGGACTGCCAATCTTACACAAAGTACCGCCCAAACGAGACTACGGGCGGTATTTTTGTATCATGGCGGAGAAAGGAGGAACTTCCCACGGGGGCTTGACTGAAAAGTTGAGCCCCTTTTTTCATGCCAAAAAACAGGAGGTAAATGCTTATGGCAGATGATAAAACCACAAAAACGCCGGAACAGCCGGTAACGGATAGCGGGCCGGGCAAGGAAACGCCTCCCGCTCCCCCAAAAGAGCCGGGGAAGGTTTCCGTTTCCCCGAAGCCGGAAAAAAAGACGGAACCAGAGGTAAAGAACCCACAGGTTTCTGTCTATAACTTCGCTGAAATTATGAAGGAAAAGAAAGTCGAGGAACGGGCGGCAGCTCCCGGCGTGGAAAAGCCTGACCCGGCAAAAGCGGAGAAACCGGAAAAGCAGCCGGAGGCTCCGAAAAAAGCAGAGGAAAAACCCAAAGAGCCGGAACAGCCGAAGCGCCGGGGCCGTCCTCCGAAAGCAAATAAGGACAAGGACGCAGCCCCGAAGTCCAAAGCTCCCGCACAGAAACCGGAAAAGGCGGTCAAAAAGGAACCGGAGAAAAAAACGGCTCCAACGATACAGGCCGCTCCCGCTCCGAAAGGACCCGAAAAGCCAAAGGATGCTCCACGCCGGGGCAAGGAGCAGATCGTCTATATCAAGCTGAATGAACTCCACGCCTTCAAGAACCATCCCTTTGAGGTTCGGGATGATGAAGAAATGCGGGCTA
>OMAC01000940.1_pt1 | contig 14198 bp, 10 predicted proteins | sample 1644561 | NCBI WGS metagenome assembly OMAC01 (sample SAMEA103958144, study PRJEB25191) | human gut metagenome
AGCCGGTCAAAGTGGTGGCGAACCTGCCATATTATATTACGACGCCGATCATCATGGGACTTTTTGAAAATGAGGTTCCGGTAGAGAGTATCACTGTCATGGTGCAGAAAGAAGCAGGCACACGTCTTTGTGCCCCTATGGGTACAAGAGATATGGGAGCAGTCACAGTGGCAATAAATTATTTTTCTGTACCGAAACTGCTTTTCAACGTATCACGAGGAAGCTTCATGCCCTCGCCTAACGTTGACAGCTGCGTGGTGAGGTTTGATATCCGTGATAAGACCCCCGAGGGCGTGACGGACGAAAAGTTCTTTTTTAAAGTCGCTAGGGGAGCATTTTCACAGCGAAGAAAGACCCTCTCAAATTCCGTATCATCATCAATGGGCATAGATAAATCTATAGTAAATCAGGCGATAGAGCAAAGCGACCTGCCTGCCTCCGTCCGTCCTGAAGCTCTTTCCATGGAACAATTCATAACCTTTTCCGAAACCCTTAGAAAGCTTATCTAATTGTACATAATTTTGTACAGCTAAACCCTGCATTTACATCTGCTTGCGTTATCCGCACATTAAATGTAGGGGACGGCGCCCCCGACGTCCCGCTTTGCTCGTTCGTTTTGCTCCATATTGCTTTATATTATCTGCGTTTTCTACATCAGATTTTCATGACGTTGAAAGTTATGAGATCTGTCCGTAAATTTGGTCAGTATTTCAATTTCAAGCCCATATTGCGACACCTTTCGCTTGATAGTCCTGCTAAAATGTAATTATTACATTTTGGAAACATAGGACGTGATAAGCAATGGAAAAAATACGGCATACGGCAAAATTTCATACCTCAGGCAAAACGAATGTACTTATGGCTGTTTTATCGGCGGCAGCAGCGTTTGCGGCAAGCTTCGGAAAGATCTTAGGCTTCCCCTCGTCAATGAACGTGGCGGTGGCAGTGCTTTCGGGAACTAATGTGATACCTGCTTTTTTAGGCTCAGCACTTGCATATTTTGTAAGCGGAACATTCTCAGAGGGTATCGTTCAGCTTTGTGCGATACTTGTTATAGGGGCGGTAAGGCTTGTGATGCCCTCTGCTGACCATAAGGACGACCCCGTTTTTGTGTCGCTCCTCACAACAGGAGCAATGCTTCTTTTCAGCTGTGTAATGTCGGTTGCAATGCCGTCGGATACATATACGGCTTCACTGCGAATGATAAGCTCGCTCATGTGTGGCTGTGTTGTTTTTATTGCACTGACCGTAAAACGTCAAAGAAACCGAAGCGGTGTTTTTGACCTCACAGGAATAAACGGAGTTTTCACAGCTATACTTTATATTATGTTTATCTCGACCATCACTGCCGCACCGCTCCATGTGGTGAACCTGGGCAGGATAGCAGGCACTTTGTTTATGCTTATGGCAGTGCGAAAGTATAGAAATATAGGCGGTGCAGTTGTTGGCGCATTGACCACCTGCGGTGTACTCCTTTGTACTCCGTCACTTGCGAGAAATACACTTTTGCTTGCCACGTCAGGACTTATTTGCGGAGCTTTTCTGCAATTCGGCTCTCTTGTGATAGTGCTTGTTTTCCTTGCAGTTTCACTTGTGAGCCTTGTGGCAATGGGCGTGAACGGTGATACATTTTCAATGTTTGCTGATTTGCTTATAGGCTCTGTGCTTTTTATCGCCCTGCCTGTTCCTGTGATAAAAAGGGTGGCAAAAAAAGTGGTGGGAGTGAAAAATTCCGTTGACCTTGTAGGGCAGACCACTTCTTCAAAGCTCAATATGGCTTCGAGAACTCTGGGCGGTATCAGAGGTACAATGGTCACTGCGGCGATAGATAAACGCTCAAAGGAAGCTACATTGTCAAAGCGTGTACGATCTGTTGTTTGTACCGATTGCGATATGTACTCAGTGTGCAGTAAGCGTTGTGTACAGCTTGATGACAGCTTTTCAAAGCTTGAAAGTATAGTTTGTACATATAATAACCTCAGCCTTGACGACGTTGAAAAGCATTTGGGAGGCTGTGTGAGAAAGTCGCTTCTTTGCAAAAGCTTCAATGAATTGTATACCGACTTTGTGGCAGAACGTGCCGACAGCATGAGAGTTCGTGAAATGCGTGAGTTTTTAAGCGAACAGCTTTCCTCCATGGAGGATATCTTATCCGACCTTTCTTTCAGGGCAGGTCAGGTGAGAAGCGTTGATCCTCAGCTTTCAGCAAGAGTAAGGGAGCATTTCTCAAACCTTGGCTATCCAAATGTGAAAGCCTGCGTTTACATAGACGAAAACCTTTGTCAGCGTGTGGACGTTTTTATAACTGCGCAGTTCAGGGGTGATCTTGTAAGGCTCACAGCAACGCTTTCAGAAATGATAGATTATGACCTTGATATGCCTGTGATAGTCAAGGTGGATAATATAACCAGAATGTCCTTTGCGGAAATACCGAAATTCACAGTTGATATAAAAAGCTTTTCAGCTTCGTCAAGCGGAGAATATTCGGGAGACAGCTTTGAAGTCTTCGATTCAAGCGTCAACGAAAAGTATATCGTCCTTTCAGACGGCATGGGAACAGGAAAAAGAGCGAGACTGGATTCATTGTTTTCCGTAAGTCTTGTTACAAGGCTCATACGATCGGGAATGTCTATGCAGACAGCCCATAGGCTTATAAATTCCATGCTCAGAGTTAAGGGCTGGGAGGAATCTTTTGCGACCCTTGATATAATGCGGCTGGAGCTTAATGGCGGAACGGTGCAGTTTCTTAAATCGGGTGCGGCGCAAAGCTTTCTTTTCCGTGACGGCGGTCTTAAAGCTATCGGCGGACAGGCTTTTCCTGCTGGGATACTTGCGGAGTGTACACCTGATGTGAGCGAGCTTAAGCTCTTTGACGGGGACGTTCTGCTTATGACCTCAGACGGTGTCGAGGACGCTACAGCACGAGAGATACTCCGCTGTAACGGAATGAACGCTCAGGAGATAGTCACGGCGCTTGGCGCAAAGGCGCTTGCTCAGCGAACAGGAGGCAGGCGTGACGATATAACTATTATTGCCGCAAAAATTTTCCTTCGTGACGAGAATGAAGAATGAATGTAAATGACTTTGCCGACTTTTGCCTGCAATTTTTTACTTTTGTATACTTTGACTTTACTTTTTCTATGTTATTATATAAAATCTATTGTGCAAAATATATAAAACTATCTGTTGAAATATGTGCGAATACGAGAATAACTACTAAAACTATTGCAAATTTGTTCAAAAAAGATTAAAATGTAAGTATGAAACACCGAAATTATTCAGCGGTTTTCACAAAAAGACAAGGGAGGCTGAATTATGATAGATATTATTCCAAAGGATTATGAACTGCCGCTCTATCTTTTCCACAATGGCACAAACTGCGAAACATATAAGTTTCTTGGCTGTCATAAGGGAGAGAAAGACGGCATAGAAGGATATTATTTCAGAGTCTGGGCAGCACACGCTGAGGGCATTTCTGTTGTGGGAGATTTCAATGACTGGGACGAAAATGCCACTCCAATGGAGAAGATAGACGACTCAGAGGTGTGGGAGGCTTTTGTTACAGGACTTCAGACTTATGATACATATAAATACTGTATCCACGGCTGTGACGGCAAGACCCATTATAAGGCTGATCCGTACGGCACACACATGGAGGTCGCTCCGAACACCGGCTCAAAGGTTTTCGATATAGACGATTATCTTTGGAGCGATAAAAAGTGGATGACCGAGAAGAAGTCTAAGGATATCTACAATTGTCCTATGAATATCTATGAGGTACATCTCAATTCATGGAAGGCTTGTCCTGACGGAAAATATTTCTCATATGTTAGATTTGCAGATACTATAATCCCATATATAAAGGAAATGGGCTATACTCATATCGAGCTTATGCCGCTGGCGGAATATCCTTTTGACGGCTCTTGGGGCTATCAGGGTATCGGCTATTTTGCGCCGACTTCACGTTTCGGCACGCCTTATGACTTCATGAAAATGATAGACCTTTTCCATTTGGCGGGAATAGGCGTTATCCTTGATTGGGTGCCTGCGCATTTTCCTAGAGATGAGGCAGGACTGTTCGAGTTTGACGGAGGTCCGTCATATGAATACTCTGACCCGAAAAAGGCAGATCACCTCACTTGGGGAACGAGAGTTTTCGATTATTCAAAGGGCGAGGTAAAGTCATTCCTTATCTCAAACGCTCTTTACTGGATAGAAAAATATCACGTTGACGGTCTGAGAGTTGACGCTGTTGCGTCTATGCTTTATCTTGACTATGACAGACGTGACGGAGAGTGGACGCCTAACAAGTTCGGCGGCAAGGAAAATCTTGAAGCCGTTCAGTTCTTCAAGGATCTCAATACCGCTGTGTTCGGAAGAAACCCTAATACCCTTATGATAGCCGAAGAGTCAACTTCATGGCCTATGGTAACAAAGCCTGCGAGCGACGGCGGTCTTGGCTTCAACTTCAAGTGGAACATGGGCTGGATGAATGATATGCTCAAATATATGGCTCTTGACCCTATTGACAGAGCTTTTCATCATGATATGCTCACGTTCTCATTCTTCTATGCTTTCTCTGAAAACTTTATTTTGCCTATCTCTCATGATGAGGTAGTGCATGGTAAGGCTTCATTGGTAAATAAAATGTATGGTGGAGATATCGACAATAAGTTCAAGCAGTGCAAGCTGTTCATGGCTTATATGATGGCTCACCCAGGTAAGAAGCTTCTGTTCATGGGTGCTGATTTTGCTCAGTTCAGAGAGTGGGATTACGAGAATGGTCTGGAATGGTTCATGGTGGACGAATATGAGAACCACCGCAATTATCTGAACTACTCCAAGAACCTCAATCATTTCTATCTTGACCACCCTCAGTTCTGGGAAAGAGATTTCTCTTGGGAGGGCTTTAGCTGGATATCAAATGACGATTTCAAGCAGAGTATCATCATCTTCAGACGTTTTGACAAAAACGGCGGAGAGGTCATCGTGGTTTGCAACTTCGTTCCTGTGGAAAGAAAGTCATACTGCTTTGGCGTTCCTTACTGGGGCAGCTATACAGAGGTGTTCAACTCGTCTTCTGTTGACGGATCCCCTTGCACGAACGGTACTGTCAAGGCGGTAGATGTTAAGATGCACGGCTTTGACCAGTCAGTCTGCATCGATATTCCTGCGTTCTCTTGTATGTATTTCACGGTGAAGAAAGAGGAAAGACCTGTGCCTGAGAAAAAGGCAGAGGGAAAGAAAAAAACAAAGACAGCGGCTAAGAAAACTGCTGTCAAGAAAGCCGCTAAGGCGAAAACAACTAAGAAGTCCACAGCTAAAAAGGCTGAGTAATATAGACTTAATAAAAATTGGTGGGTGAATTAATTATGTTCAACAAAAAAGAATGTGTTGCAATGCTGCTGGCAGGCGGTCAGGGAAGCAGATTGTATGCCCTGACACAGAGCGTTGCAAAACCGGCAGTACCTTTCGGTGCTAAGTATCGTATCATTGATTTTCCTCTCTCGAACTGTATCAATTCAGGTATCGACACAGTGGGCGTGCTGACACAGTATCAGCCATTGGTACTCAATGAGTACATTGGAAACGGTCAGCCTTGGGATCTTGACAGAATACACGGAGGCGTTCATGTGCTTCCTCCTTATCAGACAGCTTCAGGCGCTGATTGGTATTCGGGTACTGCAAACGCTATTTATCAGAATATCGCTTTTGTAGACAGATATGACCCTGAGTATGTTGTTGTTCTTTCAGGCGACCATATCTATAAAATGGATTACAACAAGATGCTTGAATATCACAAAGCTAAGAACGCTGACGCTACTATCGCTGTTCTGGACGTTCCAAAGGAAGAGGCGTCACGTTTCGGTATCATGATAACCGACGAGGACGACAACATCATAGACTTCGAGGAGAAGCCAAAGAACCCTCGTTCAACTCTTGCTTCAATGGGTATTTACATATTCACTTGGAAGAAGCTGAAAGCTTATCTTATCGCTAATGAGAACGACAAGGAAGCTTCAAAGGACTTCGGCAAGAACATTATCCCTGACATGAGAGAAGCAGGCGAGAAGCTTGTGGCTTATCGTTTTGACGGCTACTGGAAGGACGTTGGAACTATAGATTCTCTTTGGGAAGCTAATATGGACCTTATCAATCCTAACATTCCTATCGATCTTTATGATACAAGCTGGAAGATATACTCAAGAAACCCTGTTATGCCACCTCAGAGCATAGGCAAGAACGCTCAGGTACAGAACTCTATGGTAACAGAGGGCTGCGTTATCGACGGTTCAGTCGAGTTCTCAATGATCTCTGACGGCGTTACTGTTGAGGAAGGCGCTGAGATACTGGATTCTATCCTTATGCCTGGCGCAGTTGTCAAGAAGGGTGCAAAGGTCGAGTATGCTATCGTTGGCGAGAACACTGTTATCGGTGAGAACGCTCAGATCGGTGCAAGACCTGAAACTATCGAGGACAAGGACTCATGGGGCGTTGCTGTAGTGGGCAATAATCTGACTGTTTCTGACGGCAGTGTTGTTGCACCAAAGGCAATAATTTACGAGAATATCTAAGAAAGGACCGAGTAAACATGGATGTAAATATGGGTAACGTACTGGGTCTTGTTTTCGCTAATATGCACGACACGACTCTTGGCGACATGACAAAGAACAGAACTATGGGTTCTGTAATGTTCGGCGGAAGATACCGCCTTATCGACTTCCCACTGTCTAACATGGTAAACAGCGGCATAAGCGAGGTCGGTGTTATAACAAAATCTAACTATCAGTCACTTCTGGATCACCTCGGCTCTGCAAGAGAGTGGGATCTGGCCAGAAAAAAGGGCGGACTTTACATTCTGCCTCCATTCGGCAACGTTGAAAGCACTCTTTACAGAGGCAGGATCGAGGCTCTTTATGGTGCGATGAGCTTTATCAAGCACTCAAGAGCTAAATATGTTATCCTTTCAGACTGTGACGTTGTAACTAATATTGATTACAAGCCTATCGTTGCGGCTCACATCGAGAGCGGTGCTGATATTACTGCTGTTGCACACACTGGCGTTTACAGCTCTGATGATATAAAGACTTCAACAGTATTCAACGTTGACGCTGACAAGAACGTAACTTCTGTTCTTATCAATCCTGACATCAGCGGAACTTGCACGACTAGCCTTAATGTGTTCGTTATGTCAATGGATTTCCTTATTGAAACTGTTAATGACGCAATGGCTAGAGGAAATGTAAGCTTTGAGAGAAATATTCTTCAGGAGAAGTGCAGAGAGCTTAAGATAAAGATCTACGAGTACGATAACTATTTCAGCAAGCTCAACAGCCCTGAAAGCTACTTTAAGTCAAACATGGCTCTGCTTGAGCCTGAGAATGCACGCAAGCTGTTCGTTCCAAAGCGTTCTATCTACACAAAGGTAAGCGACAACGCTCCTGTTAAGTACGATCTGGACAGCAAGGTATCAAATTCTCTTATTGCTGACGGCTGTATCATAGAGGGCGAGGTAGAGAACTCTGTACTGTTCAGAGGCGTTAAGGTAGGCAAGGGTGCAAAGGTCAAGAACTGTATCCTTATGCAGGGCACTGTTGTTGGTGACAATGCTGAGCTTAACTATCTTATCACAGACAAGAACGTTTCTATCTGTGAAAACCATATCCTTACAAGCTCGCCACAGTATCCTATGTATGTAGGAAAGGGAGCTTCTGTATAAAAAGGTCGCAATGACTTAGGAAAGAGGGTTCGGATATGAACATACTTTATACTGCAAGTGAGGCTTTGCCTTTTATTGCTTCAGGTGGATTGGCTGATGTTGCAGGCTCACTGCCTGCGGCTATCAATGCCGAGGGTCACGATTGCAGAGTCGTGATACCTTATTACAGCTCTATCAGGCAGGAGCTTAAGGACAAGCTGACATATGTTACGAATTTCACTGTGCCGGTGGCATGGAGAAATCAATACTGCGGCGTTTTTACAGGCGTTGTGAACGGAGTGACTTATTATCTTCTGGATAATGAGTATTACTTCCAGAGAAACGGTCTGTATGGCTTTTATGATGATGCTGAGAGATTTATATTCTTCTCAAGGGCAGTTCTCGAGTTGCTGAGGTACATCGACTTTAAGCCAAATGTTATAAACGCCAATGACTGGCAGACGGCACTTGTTCCTGTTTATTATGATATTTTCTACCGCTATCAGCAGGGTTATGAGGATATCAAGACGGTATTTACCATACACAATATTCAGTATCAGGGACAATATGGCTTAGAACTTATCAACGACATAATGGGCATTCCGCTTTATCATACGGATCTGCTTTCATATGACGGTGATGTGAACTTTATGAAGGCTGCTATTGAAACGGCTGACAAGGTGACGACAGTTTCGCCAAGCTATGCTTGGGAGATACTTGATCCGTGGTATTCACATGGTCTTGACAGGGAGCTTGTGAACAAGCAATACAAGCTTTGCGGAATACTCAACGGAATAGATCAGAAGATCTATGATCCTGCAACTGATCCTGTTATTGCTAAGAATTATAGTTTGAATGACAAGACGGGCAAGGCTGTTTGCAAGCACGCTTTGCTCAGCGAGCTTGGCATGGCACATGGAAAAGAGCCTGTTATCGGTATCGTAACGAGATTTGTTTCACACAAGGGTCTTGACCTTATCAAGTATGTGTTTGAGGACATCATCAGACTTGGCTGCAAGTTTGCTATTCTTGGTTCGGGGGAGAAGATATACGAGGACTTTTTCAGCGAAATGCATTATCGTTATCCTGACAGAGTGGGTCTGACCATCGGTTTTGTGCCTGAGCTGTCCAAGAAGATATATGCTGGTGCGGATATGTTCCTTATGCCGTCGCAGAGCGAGCCTTGCGGTTTGGCTCAGATGATCGCTTTGAGATATGGTACTATACCTATCGTAAGAGAGACAGGCGGTTTGAGAGACAGTATCCATGATGCAGGCGACAAGAATGGAAACGGCTTTACTTTCAAGTCTTACAACGCACATGATATGCTTGACGCTGTTGTTAGAGCCAGGGCATACTATGATGACAAGATGAAGTGGGGCAGGCTTGTGAACACTGCGCTCAAGCAGAATTTCAGTTGGACAAAGTCCGCCAAGGATTACATTGCACTTTACAACGACATTCACTAAACACCAATATCCGTTTATTTTGCCTGATAAACGGGAAAGACCGTCCCTTATCTTAGGGGCGGTCTTTTTGTGTTTATATAAGTGTACGATCAATTGTACATTTATTTAGGACTTTGTCAACAAACTGAAAGCGGACAGGTGTGTGCCTGTCCGCTTTGGTTTAATGCTGTTTTGTTCGCATTGCTTTCGCTTTTTCTTTCATTTTCTGACCCAAATAAGAGCCTATTTCCAACATTGCGGTGTATTTGTCGATACACACGATAACGTAAGATTCAGCGTATTTAGGGAATTTCAGGGTCAGCGGCCACATATGCTTGACTATCATATCCTCCTCACGCTTGCCTATCTCAAAATGCTGTTTTGCATTGTTGAGTGCGACCTTTGGGTGGGTCATTCCGTGAGGCATTTCGCCTTTTTTCTTCTCACGATCCCGCCAATCATAAAGAAACAGATCGTGAAGCAGACCTGCTCTTGCTGCGGATCTTGAATTTAGTCCCAATTTTCTGCAAACGAGATAGTTATAGTAGGATACATTGATGCAATGCTGATAGCAAGTCGTACTATAGTGATGACGAAAATTTTTCATTTCGTTTACAACATCGCTGTCAAGCAGGTCCTTTACAAACTCAAAATACTCCTTTGCTTCCTCGGAATTTTCAATGGAATATCTTGAACCGAAAGCCTTTGACATTTGCATGACCTCTTTTCGATAACTTATATGCAGGCGGCAATTTTGCTGCCCTTTTTACGGTTGGTGACTAATGTTTACCCCATAAGTTACCCCATTCAAGTTTGTTTTACCAAACTTACATTAACATTATAAACTTTTTTGTTCAAAATGTCAATAGGGAATGTATAACAATTTTATTACAAAAATATCGGGCTGTCTGCGTTAGCATGGCAGTCCGATAAAAAATTGGATGTCAGTAGTATTTTTCGTCATAAAATTTGGGGATAAAATCTTTGGCGGCGGATGTGCGGCTTTGGACAAAACCCTCAAAACCGTATTTATTCACGGCGTCAATGACGGTGTTATACTCGAAAGTTGATGTCTTACGGCAAAGCTCTTTGTAGTCAAAGGCTTTATACACGGGGGTGAACTGGCTCATAAGACTTATCATTATCTCGTTTTTGGCAAAATTTTTGCCTAGCCACTCCATAAGCTTTATGGAGTCTTTACGGTGAGTAGGGAGGACAAGGTGGCGGACTATTGTGCCGCTCTGCATTATGCCCTTTTCGTCAAAGGTTGGCTTGCCTGAAAGCTCTGCCATTTTATGTATTGAAGCAGCGGCGTTTTCAAAATAGTCTGCGGCTTTGGAATATTTATCCGAAAGTGTAGGATCAAAATATTTAAGGTCGGGTAAAAATATCTGCACATAGCCACGAAGAAGCTCCAGCGTTTGGTGCTTTTCATAACCGCCGCTGTTATAGACCACGGGGATAGTGAGCTTATCTTTACAGAGGTCGAGCGCTTTGATTATTTGCGGAACGAAATGGGTGGGATTGACGAGGTTTATGTTGTTTGCGCCCATTGATTGAAGCCGCAGAAAAGTGTCTGCAAGCTCTTGCTCGGTAAGCTCAAAGCCTTTGCTCTGAGCGGATATCTCGTAGTTTTGGCAGAAACAGCATTTCAGGCAGCAGCCTGAGAAAAATACTGTTCCTGAGCCTTCTGTGCCGCTGATACAAGGTTCTTCCCACATATGAAGCTCGGCTCGGGCTATCCTTACTTTGGCAGTTTCACCGCAGAAGCCTTTATGCTCGTATCTGTTCACTTTGCACTCTCTTGGGCAGAGGGTACAGCTTTTAAGGATATCGTTCATGCCGCTGTGTCAACTCCGCCTATTTTGGTGTAGGAGTCAGAGGATAGGTCGCCTGATGAGTCTGTGTTTTCGTCAAGGGGGATATTGAACTGGAATGAATCTGTTATAAAATCGTCGTTCTGGAAGCAGGCTGTGAACGTGGTGCGCTTTGAATCGGCTGGGACAAGAAACTTGATCGTATAGGTCTTATCGTCTTCGTAGTCGCTTTCACCGGGGAAGAAGTTGTTTGAGAAAAACGAATTATCGTTTTCGTCATAGGCGGTGTTGTAGGCAAAGGTGAATTTTACCTGTCTGTTGCTATCGCTGATATTAACATCAAGGTCGAGGTCTATTTCCCATACTGTGTCACCGCTTATAATACCGCCTGAAAGGGAGTTTCTTTCCTCATCGGTCAGGTCGCTTACTTTGCGTTCGGTGAGGGTATAGCCTTGATACTGAACGCTGTAGGTACCGTCCTCAGCGTCTTGCGCTACATAGAGGTTGGAATGGTCGGTGTAGTCATCTTCGGCTTCACTATAGGTATCGTCATAATCGTAGTCATAGTTATAGTCGTCATATTTGCTTGAAATTATTTTTGATGAGACAAAGCCTATGATAGTTGGGAGGATAGCCATAAGGATTATTATGACCACAACGGCGGTGGCACAGCCTTTGCCGCCATTCTTTTTGTTAGAGTGGTTTATGTTCGTGGCGCTGAAGCTATAGGAGCTGTTGTTTGGGCGGTTATAGCTTGTGCGCTGTTGGCTGTAGTTATTGAGGGCGGCAAGCTTTTCGGCTCTTGAATTTGAATAGCTTGGGGGAGGGGTCGGTTTTTTAGGTGGGGTATAGGTGCTTTGGAAATTCTCGTCCCTTGCTTCCTCTTTACGTTCCTCGGAAACGAAATCGTTCTTTTCTTCTTTGAAGGTGTCATTTTCAGACTGACCAAACCAGCCGTCCTGCTCGTTATCGGCACGGAGATCATGAGAGTGCAGGTCATCTGAAAGGCTGTTACAGCTTATATCCTCGTCACGGGCTGTGAAGCACTCAGGACAAATTATCTCATCATCGCTTTTAAAGCGGTATCCGCAAATTCTGCATTTATTTCTGCTCAATTATTTCACCTCATTAATATACAAATTCCCAGCCCTGTTTTACAGGCTGACAAACGCACTTATAGTTCCAGCCTGACAGCTTTTCTGCGGCTGTTTGTGCGGAAGCGATATCGGGAAAAACTCCAAAAACGGCTGAGCCGCTTCCTGTCATCAGGGCGGAGAGAGCTCCGCTGTTTTTAAGCTCCTGCACTGCATGAGCTATCTCCTCACGGTCGGCGGCATATTCCAGCACATTGAAAAGGTTTGAGCATATGCCGAAAAGCTTTCCGCCGCCGATATATCTCAGCAGGACGTCCATATTACAGCGTTTTGGGTTTGAAATGCTGTCATACTTTTTGAAAGCTTCGGGGGTGGAGATACCCACGTCGGGTTTTATTATTACGAAAGCGCAGTCGGGTGAGGGCAGGTTGCTCATTATTTCGCCAACGCCCTGACAGAGCCTTGTGCCGCCTGTAATACAGAAAGGCACGTCTGCACCCAGAGCCACGCCTATGGAGCAGAGCTGTTCATCGGTGAGCCTTGTATCAAACATGAAGTCCAAGGCTCTAAGGGTAGCGGCGGCGTCTGCACTTCCTCCGCCCATGCCTGCTTGTGAGGGGAGATTTTTCTCCACGTTCACTGTTATTTTACAGCCGAAGTCAATATGGGTGAAGTCGGCAAAGGCATGGTAGGCTTTTGTGATGATATTATCCTCGCCTTTTGGAAAGCTGTCAAGTTTGCAGGTAAGCTCTATGCCCTCGCCCTCAGAGAGTGTGAAGTCCAAGAGGTCGAAGCAGGACACTGACTGCATGACAGTATTTAGCATATGGTAGCCGTCATCACGTTTACCAACGATATCCAATGCAAGATTTATTTTTCCGTAGGCTTTTATTTTTAAATTACTGCACGTTACCATTTTTGATATCCTCTAAAAATTCTCCGATACGTTTGATAGCCTCTCTCAGGTGGTTAAGGGAATAGGCGTAGGAGACACGCACATAGCCCTCTCCGCACTCGCCGAAAGCATCTCCCGGCACGACGGCTACCTTTTTGGTGTACACAAGCTTTTCGCAGAAGTCGGTGCTTGTCATGCCTGTGCTTTTGATACAAGGGAAAACATAGAATGCGCCTTGTGGTGCAAAGCATTTAAGACCAAGCTTATTGAAAGAATCCACCACAAAGCGACGGCGGATATTATACTCGTTACGCATGGCATCTATATCCTTCTGACAACTGTGCATGGCAACGATAGCGGCATACTGGCTGACAGTAGGGGAGGACATGATAGCGTACTGATGAAGCTTGAGCATTTGGGACACTATCTCTTTTGGTCCGCCAAGGAAGCCAAGCCGCCAGCCTGTCATTGCAAAGCTTTTGGAAAAGCCGTTTATGACGATAGTGCGCTCACGCATACCCTCTATTTCTGCGATAGAGCAATGCTTGCCTGAATATGTAAGCTCGGAATATATCTCGTCTGAGGCTATCATGATATTGGTATCTTTAAGCACCTTTGCGATAGCTTCAAGATCTTCACGGCGCATTATCGCACCTGTTGGGTTATTAGGATAGGGCAGGACAAGGAGCTTGGTTTTGTCGGTTATTTTTTCACGAAGCTCGTCTGCTGTAAGTCGGAACTCGTTTTCTTCCTTTGTTTCTATGACCACTGGAACGCCGCCGCATAGTGAGACGATAGGACGATAACAGACAAAGGACGGTTCGACTATAAGGACTTCATCACCGGGTTGGATAAGGCATCTTATGGTAAGGTCGATAGCTTCAGAGCCGCCAACAGTGACGATTATTTCCTTATTAGGGTCATAGCTTGTGTGGATAGTACGCTGAAAATACTTGGCTATCTCTTCACGGAGTGCTATAAGTCCTGCGTTTGCGGTATAGCAGGTCTTGCCTTTTTCAAGGGTGGAGATAGCTTCCTGACGTATTAGCCACGGAGTTTTGAAGTCAGGCTCGCCAACGCCAAGGGAGATAACGCCCTCTAGCTGCTGAGCGATATCGAAAAATTTTCTGATACCTGAGGGCTTCATTTCCTTTATGGCAGGGCAAAGCACTTTATTATAATCTATCATGGGGAGATCAAACCTCTTTCGTCTTTATCATCTGTGCTTATCATGATGCCGTTGTC
>OMAC01000952.1_pt1 | contig 13987 bp, 10 predicted proteins | sample 1644561 | NCBI WGS metagenome assembly OMAC01 (sample SAMEA103958144, study PRJEB25191) | human gut metagenome
CGGCGGGCTGTGACATTGCCATGCTGGGCGGCCAGCGCCAGCGGTACGAGCGCTTCGGGTATGTACCCGCGGGCGCGCACTGGGAGTTTACGCTCACACCGCGCAACGTGCGGGATATCCGGACGGGCGGCGTGGCGCTGGCGCCTCTGGCGGAATACCCCAGCTGGCTGGAGAGCGCCCGGGCACTGCATGAAAAGCAGCCCGTAACGTGCGCCCGGGGCGGGGACGCCTCGTTCCTCACCGTGCTGCAAAGCTGGCGCGCCGAGCCATATGCGGTTTTGCAGGACGGCATGTTCGCGGGCTATTGCGCGCTGGCGGAGGGAAAACCGCCGCGGCTGCAGGAGCTGGTGCTGCCGGATGCGGCGCTGCTGCCGGCCTTTGCGGCGGCCCTGGCACAGCATACGGGAGCTGCCGGTGTACGTGTACAGCTTTACCCGTGGCAGCGGGCGGAGCTTGCCTATTTTGCCTCTGTGGCGGAACAGGGCGTTTGTGTGCCAAACCACAGCTACCGCGTTTTCCATTGGGCGGCTGCGGCCCGCGCCGCAATGGCGCTGCAGCGCGCTTATGACGATACGGCGATTTTAAATGAATTTATACTTGAAGTAGAAAATGAGGTGCGTCTGCGCTTCGGGCCGGGGGCAGAGGGGGTGCGCTCCGCGGAGCCGCAGGATGCGGCGCCGGACCTTGTGCTGCCGCCGCTGGACTCCGCGCGTCTGCTGTTCGGGCCGGACAGCCCGCTGGTGCCCGGCGCGCAGGCCGTTCCCGCCGGGCTTCTGCCGCTGCCGTTGGCCTTCCCCTGGGCGGACGGTATTTGAATGGGGCGGAAGAAAGCCGACTTTGCCTGCAAAAGCGGCCGCAGGACGTTTTCCGGCCGGCCCCTTGAGAAAAAAACAGCCCGCTTTCCTCCGGATGTGCTATTCCGGAAGAAGGCGGGCTGTTTGCTTTTAGGGTTCTGCCTGACAAAGCGGCGGCTGCGGTGAAAGAAAGCGCTTTTGCGCTTCATTTGTGCTGCGCACGGTAATCGCCGGGCGTGGTGCCCTCGTACTTGCGGAACAGGCGGATGATGCCGATCTCGCCCGCGTAGCCCAGCCGTGCGGCAACCTCCCGCACCGGCAGGTCGGTGCCGGTCAGCAGCGCTTTGGCCTGGGCCAGCTTGCGTCTGGCGATGTAATCCTTGACATTTTCGTCCCGGTACTTTTTGAATACGTTGGAGATGTACTGCGGCGTCACGCCGAACGCTTCCGAAAGAACGGTAAGGTCGGGGAACTCCGATTCCGCGCAGTTGTCGATGTACGCCGCGATGCGCTCCACCAGCTTTTCCGTTTTGCTTTGGGCGCGGTTTTCATGGGCAGCGGCAAGCCGGGCGATATGCTCGGACAAGCGGCGGCGGGCGTAGTCGATGCTGGAGCTGTTCACCACCTGCTCCACGAGCTGTTCGTCAAAGTCCGCGCCGCCGCCCTGCGCCAGCGCGTCACTGTTGGCAAGGCGCTGCAGCGTGGCGGCAAGCTGGTACAGCAGGCTGCGCGCGGCAGCCGCGCTCACACGTTTTGTTTCAAAGTTTGCGGTAAAGATGCGGCCCAGCACCTCCTGCGCCTTGGCCGCGTCTCCGGCGCGCACATATTGCAGAAGCTGCTGTTCGGCCTCCAGCGGATAATAATAGTCCGAATGGGTAACGTCCAGAGCCGTGAACAGCACGGGCTCCGTGCCGCCTCCGGCCTGCAGGCGGCTGTACTCCAGCGCCTTTCGGGCCTCGTCGTAGCAAAGGGGAAGCTGCTCCAGCCCCTGCTCCATGGCCGAAACGCCTACAAAGATATCAAGCTCAAACTGCTGTGCGCAGAAGCGCGCCAGGGCGTCCCCCTGGCGGGATGCCGCCGCCAATGCGGCGGCATCATTCTCTCCTGAAGGCGGCGAAAGCAGGAATACGCCCTGTGCGCGGCCCAGGTCCAGATACTGGCAGGCCGCGTTTGCGCCGAACAGCTCGCACCCCACGTTCTGCAGCACGAGCCGGGCCACGGAAAGGTTGTTTTCCAGCGGGATATTGGAATCCAGGAAAAAGGCGCTGTCCAGGTCCGCCTCGGCCAGTACGGCGATATATGCATCGCCGCCGAAACGCACGCCAAGGGCTTCCAGCTGGCTGCGCGCGCCGTCCCAGTCCAGCGTCTGCCCCAGCAGGAGCTGGAGCAGCAGATCCCGCACCACGGCGGGGCGCTGGGCCTCGATGATGCGCTGCAGCTCGGTGCCTGAGCGCATCTGATTGAGCAGCGTGGACTTGATGACGGCAAATTCGTCGTCGCCCGCGCCGCCAGGCGCGCTTTGTAAAATCAGGTCGTTAATGTCCTTCACCGGGCGGTAGCTGCGCCGGGCGATGCGCCGCACCAGAAACAGCCCCAGCAACAGGTATACGGCAAATACACCACCCAGGAAGCCGATGGTGGAAAGGTTGTCGGTAAAATAAAGATTGGCGGGCGACGTGATAAAGTAGGTCCAGCCCGTTTCCTCGGAGACATAGCGTGTGTAGGAGATATGGTCCGCGGTCACCAGGGCCTCCGCGCTGTTCAGCACTCCGGCGGGCAGGCCGGGCGCGTCCGGCGTTTGGTACACGGCCGCGCCTGTTTCATCCAGCACATAGACGCTGCCGCCCGTAGCGGACTGAAGAGACAGCGCATGCGCAAAGAATTTGTCGCTGTCCAGCAGGAGCATCACCTGTCCCGGCGGAGGCGCGCTGCTGCTGATGGGGATGGACTGGACGTAGGGAATGACGCGGATCACCGTGTCAGAATCGTACTGGCGCAGCCCGCCCGCGGGAAGATAATCCTGAAAATGGTATTCCGCCAGCGTGCCTTCGCGCAGCGCCTGGGCTGTGAGATCGGTAAATTCGTAGATGATATCGAAAAACTTGTCCGCGCTCATCCGCACCGTGGAGGTGACGACCTCGTCGGTGCTGCGCACATAAAGAAAATAATCCAGCAGGAAATCCCGCGAAACGGCCATCCCGGCCATCTGGTCCATCGCGTCGTGCACGGAGGAAACAGACGGATGCTTCACAAGGAACTGCAGCCGGGAGTTGAACACCAGGCTGTTGCCCAGCTCCTCCACATAACGCAGGTTTTCCTCTACGTCGTTTTTCAGTGAGGTGAGCAGGGCCTGCTTATTGAGGGCCTCCTCCCGGCGCAGCTGCTGGGCGACCTCCGCTCCGAAAAACAGACAACTGCTCAGAGAGACGAGCAGAATAAGGGTATACGAAAGCAGGAAGAACGAGTATACGCGGCTCTTTTCCTTTTTGGCCCTGTGCGGCGCGGCTTTTTCTGTCGGCATCCCGGCGTTCCTCCTCCCGGCGTCAATGCGGAGTTCCCGCCGGGAAAAGCGGCGCAGCGCGCGGCTCCCGGCGGGAACGCTCTGCTTATAATGGTAAGGGAAAAAGAGCGGTTTGTCAAATGAAACCGGCGGCTGTATAATAGTTGTAAGAAGATTTTGTACAAACAGGCGGAACGGGGGAGAAGCATGACGGAACTGGCAGTGCTGGACTTTGAGACAACGGGCCTTGTGCCGGGGCAGGACGAGGTGTTGCAGGTGGCGGTGGTGGATGGGACCGGAGCGGTGCTGATGAACGAATACTGCCGCCCACAGCGTCACACGGCGTGGGCCGACGCGCAGAAGGTGAACGGCATCGCACCGCAGGACGTGTGCGGCAAACCTCCCTTCGAGGCGCTTGTGCCGCGCCTGCAGGAGATTTTATCCGGCGCGCGGCGGGTGGTGGCTTATAACGACGGGTTTGAAAAAGCTTTCCTGGATGCCTACGGCATTCCGTCCCGCGGGCTGCGCTGGGGGGAGGACCCAATGGCCGCTTTTGCACAGCAGATGGGCGGGCAGAAGCGAAGCCTTTCCGCCGTCGCGTCGTTTTTCGGCTATGAATTCGAGGCGCACGACGCGCTGGCCGACGTGCGGGCCACGCTGTATCTTTACGAGCGGCTGGCGGACGGCGGGCTGCTGCGCTGGGCAACGCGCAATGCGTCGCCCGCGTGGGGGCAGTCGCCCCGGGGCCCGGTAGCATACCAGACGCTGCCGCCTGAGGACATGCTGCGCCTGCTCAAATGCCTAGGCCTGTGCCCGCTGACGGCGGCGCAGGCCCGGCAGCTGTGGTATAAGGGCATCTATACCGCGTCGCCCCGCCCCTGCGAGATTGTGGGGTTTCAGAACCGTTCCAAAGAGGACGGCTGGCTGGTGGTCGCCGTGGAAGCGGACGGCATGACGTATCTTGTGTGCGACGATTATTTGCGGGAGATGCAGGCTCCGGCCTTTGGCGGAGATGGCGCGGCGGCGTCCGTCCCCGGGCAGGCCGTGGGGACGGGACGGACAGGGCGCGCGTCCCGGGCCGGTATAGCCGCGCGTGGAAAAGCGGAAGGCGCGGCAAACAGCCGCTACGCGGCCTTTGCCCGCAAGAGTGCAGCCCTGAAGAACGTGGAGGCAAACCCGGATGCAGACCCCTCCAACCCGTTTTACGGCAAAGCCGTCGTATTTACCGGCGACATGGAGATGCCCCGGGCCGAAGCAGCCCAGGCGGTTGCGGAGCTGGGCGCCCATGTGAAGAGCGCCGTTTCCCGCAAGACGGATTATCTGGTCGCGGGCGCGCAGGACCCGGCGCTGGTGGGTGCGGGCGGGCGCAGCGGCAAGGAGGAAAAGGCCGCCGCTCTGAACGAAAGCGGCCAGGGAAAAATCGAGATCCTGGACGAAGCCGCCTTTCGCGCCCTGCTGGCGCAGGCGCGCGGGCAGTGAGCTTTGTCCGCCGGCTCCTGTCTGGAAAGAATGTACGGCTGAACGCCCTGTCCCGAGTGCGGCGGCAGCTTGGACATCCAATGCGCTCAATCTCCATAAAAATGGCCATCGGCTGTTTTTGGGCCATGCGGCCCGTCCCCGGCCGGCGGCCATTGAGATAAGTTTTTTATAGAGGGACAATAAAGAATCCCGGCCCGGGAGGCGTCTGCCTCCCGGGCCGGGTGCGCGATACGGCTGCGCGGGATGAGCGCCGCCTTACAGCGTGGCGTTGAATGCGGGGATGAGCGCCGCCCAGGTAGCGCTGCCTACCACGCCGTCTACCGGCAGGCCGGCGGTGGCCTGGAACAGACCTACGGCACGGGTGGTGTTCTGGCCGTAATTTCCGTCCACTGTCAGCAGAGGACGGCCGCTTATGCCGTTCAGATAGCTCTGCACAAAGCGGACGTAATCGCCGGTGGAGCCTACGCGCAGCGGTACGCCGGGATACTGAGTGGTAACGTGCGTGGGGTTGCCCGCCTGCATGGCGTTATGCACGGAGACGATCTTGTTCCAGGTATCCTTGCCCAGAATGCCGTCGGCGGAAAGGCTGAACTGGCGCTGGAAGCGGCGCACGGCGTTGGTCATATTGTTTCCGTACGCGCCGTCCACGGTCTGCGTGTTGATGCCGGTGTAGATGCGTGCAACTTCGTTCAGACGGCCCTGCATGTGGCGCACATCCTGGCTGCGGTCGCCCGGGCGCAGGGGAATGCCGGGATAGGTGTCGGCGCTGCCGCCGATGGTGGCATTGTAATCGCTGACGATGGCGTTCCAGGTATCGTGGCCGATGACGCCGTCCATCGAAAGACGGTTGATCACCTGATACTGCATCACGGTGCTGGCGGTGGCGGAGCCGTACCGTCCGTCCACGACCAGACGGTTGAGGGTGGGGTACTTGGCGTCGCGCAGGCCGTTCAAATAGGTCTGCATCCGCGCGACTTCGCTGCCGGAGCTGCCGGGCCGCAAAGCGGTGCCGGGATAGACGGGATCGACTACGGCGAGGACTGCATTATTATTTTCAAGCATAAAAATTGCCTCCTTCTGCCCCATGGTATGCGCGCGGCGTGCGCCGCGTGCGGGGGCGGAAAGGAGGCTGTTTTGCGTTACAGAGCTTTTTTGCGGTGCGTTTCCACAGCTTTCAGCAGAAAATACAGCAAAGCGGTGTCCAAAGGCAGCTTAACGGCATTTTTGATAAGCCGCATGCCGGAAATCACGAAAGCGTTGCCGTACATGATATTCAGCCACAGCGGCGTGAGCACCAGGTTGATGACGAGCACCGCGGACAGGCAGGCGCAGAACGTGCGCCACAGGGATACGGGTTTTTTGTACAGCCAGCAGCCGTATAAAAAGCCCAGCAGGAACTCGTTGAGCGTGAAGCCGGGAAAAAAGCCGCCGTTGGGCCGCAAAAAGTAGCCCGCCACGTCGGTGACGATGCCCATTAGCCCGGCCAGCCACGGGCCGTACAGGAACGCGCACGTTCCTGCGGCCAGAAAGGAAAAGCCGATCTCCAGAAACTGGCTGACCGCGATGGTAAACTGGTTGAGCACCAGGCTCAGCGCCGCCAGCATGGCGGCCCCGGCCAGACTGGCGGTGCGCCGCACCTCGCGGGCGGCGTCGGACAGGCGGCGGGGAAAGCCGCGCAGGGAATCGAATGTGGATTGAAAAGCAGACATGAAAAAACCTCCTTTATTTTGGCGTTGCCGCATAAAGGAGGCAAAAGGCCCGCGCACAGCCGCACGGCGGCGCGCTTGCGCGCGGCTCCGGGCGGCCCTGGCAGGCCCGTGTTGCATTCGTCATGCAGCAGCGGGATGCGAAGCCTGCACCGCAAGCGGTGCTTTTCGTCCGTTCCGCAACTCCCCGTCGGAACGGCACTGCGGCCCTTTTTGGGGGCCAACGCGCAGGCTTCTACTCTGCGATAGGGTTATTATAGGACGGCGGAAGGAAAATTGCAAGTATCCGCGCGTTTTTTCTTTCAAAGCGCCGCGCCCCATGATACAATACAGGCAGAATGAAAAATATTTTGGGCGGCGGGCCGCTTGCGGCCGCGCTGTCTGCGGAAAGCGGGGCAGTCGCATGGAAAAGATATCGCGCAAAAACTGGGCGCTCATCTGGGTGCTGGGAATGGCGGGGCAGATCTGCTGGAACATCGAAAACTCCTGGTTCAATACCTTTGTATACCGGAAGATCGCGCCGGACCCGTCCATCGTGGCGTGGATGGTGGGCGTTTCCGCCGTGGTGTCCACCTTCTGCACGTTCCTCATCGGCACCGCAAGCGACAGGCTGGGCAGGCGCCGCCCGTTCATCGCGTTCGGGTACATCCTGTGGGGCGTGTTCACCATCGGCTTCGGCGTCACGGAGTTCCTGCCGAAAGATCCGCTGTGGCTCGCGGCCACCTGCGTGGTGCTGGCGGACGCGGTGATGAGCTTTTTCGGCAGCATGGGCAACGACGGCGCGTTCAACCCCTGGACGACCGATATCTCCAGCGCGGGCAACCGCGGCAAGGTGGGCGGCGCGCTGGCCGTGATGCCGGTGTTCGCCACCATTTTCGGGGCCATTGTGTCGGGCATTATCATTGACGCGCTGGACTTCTTCGCGTTTTTCACCATCATGGGCGGCATGGTCATTGCTGTGGGCGTGCTGTGCCTGTTCACGCTGCGGGATGCGCCGGGCCTCGCCCCCAACCGGGACCCACGGGGTTTTTGGCACCAGTTCGCCGCTGTGTTCGATTATAAGATCGTGGGCCGCAACCGGGAGCTGTTCTGGGTGTTTCTGGTGATGATGGTGTATTTCATCGGCTTCAACGTATATTTCCCGTACATCACGGTTTACTTTACCGACAACCTGGGTATGGACTACACGCTCACGGGTGTGGTGCAGGGCGCGGGCCTGCTGGCCGCGTCGGTGCTCACCATTCCCGCCGCCCGCTTCATCGACCGCGGCAAGTGCGGGCCGGTCATCGCGGCGGCCGTGGGCTGTAATCTGCTGGGCCTTCTGGGCGTCAGCTTTTCCACGGCGTTCGTTCCGCTGCTTATCGGTGTGTTCGGCGCCGGCGCGGGGTATATCCTGGTGCTGCAGGCGCTGACAGCGTGGATCAAAAACCTGTATCCGGAGGACCAGCGCGGCCAGTTCGAGGGTGTGAAGCAGCTGTTCTTTGTGTGCGTGCCCATGATCGTCGGCCCGGCCATTGCCACCCCTGTTATCAATGCTTTCGGCGTTGAAAAAATTGTCAACGGCGTGGCGGGCATGGTGCCCGGCAACAGTCTGTTTCTGATTTCGGGGCTGGTGACGCTGCTGGCGCTTTTGCCGCTGCTCCCCGCCGCGCGCATGGAAAAAGCGCGCACCGGAGCCGCGGCGCAGCCGTAAAATGCAGACGGCCCGGCCCAGGTTCTTTTGGAGGGCGCCGGGCGTTTTGCATATTCTCTTTCCCGCCGCTCTATGATAAGATACAATTGTAATGCAAGGCGCGGCCCGTGCGCCGCGAAAAAGGAGTTGTTTGGATGAAATTTGAACAGATGCAGTACGCTCGCCCGGACTTTGACGCGGCGCGGGAAACCTTTGCGTCGCTGCGCGCGCGCATCGCCGCCGCGCCGGACGCGCAGGCGCAGCTGGAGGCGTTCCGGGAATTTGAGACGCTGAGCCGCCATATCTCCACCATGTCCACCCTGGCTGAGATCCGCCACACCGTGGATACGCGGGATGCGTTTTACGAAGCCGAGCGGGAATTTTTTGACGCAAACAGCCCGGCGCTGGGCGAAGCCCAGCTGGACGTGTACCGCGCGCTGCTGGCCTCGCCGTTCCGCACACAGCTGGAGCAGGCGCTGGGCAGGCTCACTTTTGAAAAAATGGAGGTGGACGTCAAGTCCTCCGACCCGGCCATTCTGGAGCTGATGGCGGAGGAAAACGCCCTCACCACGGCTTATGAAAAGTTGTACGCCTCGGCGCTGATCGAATTTGACGGCAGAAAAAATACCGTCAGCCAGATGAGCCTTTACAAGCAAAATCCGGACCGAGCCGTGCGCAAAGCCGCCTACGAAGCCGAGGGAGCATGGTTTGATGCGCACCGGGCCGAGCTGGACGAATTGTACGATAAGCTGGTAAAAAACCGCACGGCCCAGGCACGAAAGCTGGGTTATGAGAATTTCATCCCCCTGGGCGCCATCCGCATGCGGCGCATCGGCTACACGCTGGAGGACATGGCCGCCTACCGTGCGCAGATCAAAAAAGATTTCGTGCCCGTGGTGGCGGAACTGAAGAAGCTGCAGTATGCCCGCACCGGCGTGGCGGACCCGAAATTCTACGACGACGCGTTCTGCTTTGCGGACGGAAACCCCGCGCCCCACGGCACGCCGGAGGAAATACTGGCCGCGGGCCGCGAAATGTACCATGCCCTCAGCCCCGAGACGGCGGAATTTATTGACGAAATGTTCGACGGAGGCCTGTTCGACGTGCTCTCCAAGGAGGGCAAGGCCCCGGGCGGCTACTGCACCTACCTGGCGGATTACAAAGCGCCTTTCATTTTCTCCAACTTCAACGGCACGTCCGACGACGTGGACGTACTGACGCATGAAGCGGGCCATGCCTTTGCCGCGTGGGTGGCCGCGCGGAAAGACCTTCCCATGATTCTGGAGGAGCCCGGCATGGAGAGCTGCGAGATCCACTCCATGTCCATGGAGTTCCTTACGGCGGAGCATCACGAAAAATTCTTCGGCACGGACACGCCCCGGTATGAACTGGCCCACGCCGAGGACGCGATGTACTTTTTGCCATACGGGACCATGGTGGACGAATTCCAGCACATCATGTACGCCGAGCCGGACCTGACGCCCGGGGAGCGCAACGCAGTATGGGCAAAGCTGGAAAGCGAATACCGCCCCTGGCTGGACTTCGCGGGCCTGCCCTTCTACGGACGCGGCGCGGGCTGGCAGCGCCAGCTGCACATCTACGAGGTGCCGTTCTACTATATCGACTACTGCCTGGCCCAAACGGTGGCGCTGCAGTTCTTCACCGCGTTTCTGCACGACAAAAAGGACGCCTGGCGGCGGTACCTGGCTCTGGTGGGCGAGGCCGGCGGCAAGACGTATCCGGGTCTCGTGGCGGCGGCCGGGCTGGACAGCCCGTTTGCTCCCGGAACGCTGGCGAAGCTGGGCAAAGAAGTGGGCGCGTGGATCGCGGCGCAGGACGCCGCGCTGAACGCCCGGTAAAGGACCCGGCTCCGGAATGGACCGGGCAGAAAAGGCCCGGGAAGGGCAGGGCGGAACAGGAGGCCTGAAGATATGATACAGGAAAAGGGAAAACGAAGGGCCCGGCGCGCGCCGGCGCTGCTGGCGGCGTGTACCGGCGGCGCGGGCAGCTCCGCGGCGGAACAGAACAGTGCGTCCTCCTCCGGTGCGGCGGAAAGCGCGCTTTCCGCCCCCGCTGCGCCGCAGGAGACCGTTTTCTCCGGTGCGTCCTCCTCCGGCCTGCCGTCCGAACCGCCGGAGGATGCGCCGGAAACGCTGGGGCCGGGGCATTTTACCAGCGTACAGGATCGCACGGAGGGGGAGCAGGATCCCTATTTGGAGCTATACGCCGACGGCACGTTTATGTTCATGTGCAATGTGTATCAGGGGATGACGACGTATCTGGGAACGTGGAGCTATGAGAGCGGCGTTCTGACGCTGACGCGCCCCAGCGCGGAGGAGACCTATGTTTTCTTCGCGCAGGACGCCGACACGCTGCTGATGCACAGCGGAGACCTGGTGATGACGCAGCCCGGCGCAGTGCTCACACGGCTGGCGCAGTAGCATAGAAAGCGGGCGCGGTGCAAAACCGCGCGCAAAAAGCATAAACAACAAAAAACACGCCCTGAAGCGAAGCGGAATGCTGCCTCAGAACGTGTTTTTTCTTTTTTGGTATTTTCCCTGCGCCGATTGTTTATGATAATTTTATTCTGCGCCGCACCCGTTTGTGCCTGTATGCCGCGATCTACTTCCAGCCGAGGTCGCGCAGAATATCCTGCCGCGCGGCAAGGCCCATACGCGCCAGATGCTCGATGCGGTCGTCCGTCATCTGCGCGGCAAGGCCCGAGATGCTGAACGCCGCCTCCGCACGGCCGTTCATGCCCGGCACCGCCAGCGCCACACAGCGGATGCCCAGCTCGTTTTCCTCGTCGTCGATGGCATAGCCCGCCATGCGCACGCGCTTGAGCTGCTCGATGAATGCGTCGAAATCCGTGATGGTATGCGCTGTCAGCGCCCGGATGCTGCTTTTGCGCCACACGCGTTCGGCCTCGCCGTAGCTCTGGGTGGCCAAAATGGCCTTGCCTACGCCTGTGCAGTACATGGGGATGCGAAGCCCCACATGGCTGGACATGCGCATGCCGCCCAGCCCGGCGCCGGCCTCCGCCTTATAGATGTATACGATGTCCACGCCGTCCTGGATAACCAGATGCACCGCCTCGCCCGTATGGCGGGAAAGCTTGTCCAGATGCGGCTTTGCAACGGACATGATATCCATATCGTTGACGATGCCGCTGGACAGCTCGAACATCTTCATCGTCAGCCGATAGTGCGTGGAGAAACTGTCCTGCACCGCGTAGCCCAGCGATACAAGGCTGGAGAGCAGCCGGTGCGCCGTGCTTTTGGGCAGGCCGCTCTCGGCGCTGATGGTCTGCAGGGACGCGCCCTTGGGGTGTGCGCACAGGACTTCGATCAGTGCGAAGATGCGTGCCACGCTCTGCACGCCGCCGTTGCTGTTTTCCACAAGAGCACCCCCTTTTCTTTGTTGCGTTCCACAATGCGAAACGGTTTTCCGTCTGTATTGTAACTTGTTTTGCGCCAAAGCGCAAGCCCCCGGCCCCGCTTGGATGCAAGAAATATCCGCTTTTGGGCAAAAAACGCAAGAATCGCATTGACAATAAAACCTGTTCGTTTATAATGAAGCCAGAAAGAAAGTGGAACGGCGTTCCACAATATGGAACACACCCCCACCGGGAATAAAAGGAGAAGATTGCTATGAACGACGTGATTCAGAAAATCTACGACATCGGCATCGTGCCCGTCATCGCCATCGACGACGCAGACAAGGCTGTGCCTCTGGCAAAGGCCCTGGTCAAAGGCGGCCTGCCCGCGGCCGAGGTCACGTTCCGCACCGCAGCGGCCGAGGAGGCCATCAAGCGCATCGTGGCCGAAGTACCTGAAATGCTGGTGGGCGCGGGCACCGTGCTGACGAAGGAGCAGGCGGACCGAGCCATCGCCGCCGGCGTCAAGTTCATCGTCAGCCCGGGCTTTAACCCCGAGATCACCAAATATGTCATCGACAAGGGCATGCTGATGATGCCCGGCACCGCTACTCCGGGCGAGATGGAGCAGGCCATGAGCATGGGCCTGGACGTTGTGAAATTCTTCCCGGCCGAACAGAACGGCGGCGTCGCCAAGCTGAAAGCCGTGGCCGGCCCTTACACAAACCTGCGCTGGATGCCCACGGGCGGCGTCAACGCCAAAAACCTGCTGGACTACCTGTCCTTTAACAAGATCATTGCCTGCGGCGGCACCTGGATGGTGAAGAAGGACCTCATCGAGGCCGAAAACTGGGACGAGATCGAGCGTCTGACGCGCGAGGCCGTCAACACCATGCTGGGCTTCGAGGTCAAGCACATCGGCATCAACACCGAGAACGCCGAAGAGGCCATGAAGGCTGCGAAACTGTTCGGCGCCATGTTCGGCTTCGACGTTTCCGAGGGCAACAGCAGCATCTTCTGCGGCAGCCGGGCCATTGAGATCATGAAAAAGCAGTATCTGGGAAAGAACGGCCACATCGCCATCGGCACCAACACGCTGCCCCGCGCTATCGCCTATTTCAAGAGCCGCGGCTTCGAGTTCAACGAGGAGACCGCCAGCCCCAAGGCCATTTACTTCAAAGACGAGATCGCCGGTTTCGCCGTCCACCTCGTGCAGAAGTAATTTTTTACAGCTTTGCACAGCAAGGCTGTAAAAAGCGGCCTGAGCTGCGGCATTTGCGGTTCAATGTTTTTATAATTGCAGATAAGATATATAAAAGACAGGAGAGTATTTTTTCATGGCAAAGAAAGTTGTTACCTTCGGCGAGCTGATGATCCGCCTGCAGCCCTATAACTACGAGCGCTTCGTCCAGGCCGACCACCTGGAATTCACTTTCGGCGGCGGTGAGGCCAACGTGGCCGTCAGCCTGGCCAACTATGGCCTGGACGCCGCTTACGTCACCAAGCTGCCCGCCCACGCCATCGGCCAGGCGGCGGTGAACAGCCTGCGCCGCTACGGTGTGGACACCAGCAAGATCACCCGCGGCGGCGACCGTGTGGGCATCTACTTCAACGAGAAGGGCGCTTCCCAGCGTCCCAGCGTGTGCATTTATGACCGCGCCCATTCCGCCATTTCCGAGGCGACTACGGCTGATTTCGACTGGGATGCCATTTTTGAGGGCGTGGAGTGGTTCCACTTCACCGGCATCACCCCGGCGCTGGGCGCCAATGTGGTGGAGATCTGCAAGGAGGCCTGCAAGGCCGCGAAAGCTCATGGCGTGAAGATCAGCTGCGACCTGAACTACCGCGGCAAGCTGTGGACCCGTGAGCAGGCCCGCGCTGCCATGACCGACCTGTGCCAGTACGTTGACGTCTGCATCTCCAACGAGGAGGACGCAAAGGACGTGTTCGGCATCGAGGCCGAGGCTACCGATATCTACGGCGGCAAGCTGAACGCTGAGGGCTACAAGAGCGTTGCCAAGCAGCTGGCTGACAAGTTCCACTTCGAGAAGGTCGCTATCACCCTGCGTGAGAGCCACTCTGCCTTCGACAACGGCTGGAGCGCCATGCTGTACGATGTTGCCTCCAACGAGTACTGCTTCTCCAAGAAGTACGACCTGCACATCATCGACCGCGTTGGCGGCGGCGACTCCTTCGGCGGCGGCCTGATCTACAGCCTGCTGACCGGCAAGAGCACCCAGGAGGCTGTGGAGTTCGCAGTTGCAGCTTCCGCTCTGAAGCACTCCATCGAGGGCGACTACAACATGATGACCGTGTCCGAGGTCGAGAAGCTGGCCGGCGGCGACGGTTCCGGCCGTATCCAGCGCTAAGTTAGACTTTTCCCACTAAATCTGTTTGCATCATAGCAAAAGCCCCGCAGGCGAGAGCCTGCGGGGCTTTTGCCGTTCCCGCCTCCCCGGC
>OMAC01000956.1_pt1 | contig 13925 bp, 2 predicted proteins | sample 1644561 | NCBI WGS metagenome assembly OMAC01 (sample SAMEA103958144, study PRJEB25191) | human gut metagenome
TTAAAACAGCAACCATCCTAGTACCATCCTTATAAATCATCACAATATCAGAAATATTTAAATTAACTTTTTTATTGATATCTACTGTGAAATTAGTCTTAATTACTTGATTATAATAATTATTGTCCCCAGGATAACTAACAGTTACATCATAATTTCCGGCAGTTAAATCTTTTAAAGTTAAAGAAGCAGAACCATTAACAAGAACTACATTATAATTAGTTTTATCAACAGTTACAGTAATGTTTTCTTTAAGATCTTTAGGACCGTTAACGACAATTACAACATCTTCACCAGCTACACCCGCATCAATATCTGCTTTTATGAAATCTTTAGCTTTATTAATAGTTAAAGTAGAACTATTAGAAACTGAAGATAAAACTTTAGAAGCAGGAACAATAAATTCTAAAGTATACTTTCCACTATCTAACGGATCAATCACAAAACTAACAGCACCATTTTCATCAGTAACCATATAATAAGTTTTACCATTAACTTTTAAAGTCATGTTAATATTAGCTATTCCATTACCATCAGTATCTACCAAAGTAGCATTTACCATTACAACTTCACCATAATCAAGAGAAATATCTGTAACATTAATGATGCCTTTTCCTAAAGAAGCAGTTCCATTATAAATTACAGTTTGACCGTCAACAGTAGCAGAAATAGTGTAATTACCTTCTTTAGCTTCAAAACCATTGACAATACCATTATTTATTGTACCGTTAACAACACTTAAAGTAGCATTAGCTGCAGACATATTAAAGTCACGTACTGGTAAACTGCCAACATAATCAGTTAAATTGGTTCCGTTAAATACTTTGAAAGTTAAAACAGCATCCTGTAATAAACCTGGTTTGTTAGTAACATCTAAAGTTAAAACTAACCAATTTTCAGGAGTCATATTAACAAGGGTTTTGTTTGTACTAACAATAGTAAATACTGGCTGAGTATTGCTACCCCACCAATTATTATTTAAATCTATGATACCTGCATTTGGAGTATTTAAACTAGACCATGAAACAACACTTGAATCTGGAATATAACAATTTGTAATATTAAGAATATCAAAAGTGGAAGTGGTTAAAACTTTACCTTTAATATCAAGAATACAATTATTTAAAGATACATGACCAGTTCTGTTTAAATTAGCTCTAAATCCAACACTGTCAATATTTTTAACATTTATAAAGCTACAATTATCAAATTTAATAAAGTCCTGCCAATTATATTCCCAAGATGCTCCATAAAAAGATCCAAATATATCTCCAGCAGCTACTGATTCGCCATATTTAAAAATACATCCATATGATTCAACACGGTTTAAACCAGCGAAGTATATATGACCTGGCCTATTAGCTTGAATATCAGTTCTTCCTGCTTCACCAGCAGTTCTTCCAAGATTCTGAACAGTTGTGTTAATCAAAGTTATTCCTGAATCAATTCCCACAATGTTTCCATAATGAGAACCACTAATCCAGTATGATTCTTCAACAAGTGAATTTTGTAAAGTCATATCTTTAATTACAAAAATATTTGCTCCTCTGTATGCATAGTTTGCAAAGAAGTAGGAATTATCAACAATTAAAGTACCATTGTTAGTTAATCCACCACCATATGATGAAAAGCCGTTTCTTACAAATGAACAATTATTAATTTTCATATTTCCAGAGTTTAATACTGCTCCACCAAGATTTCCTTTATTATTTTCAAAGTAAATATTATTTAAATAAACATTTGAGTTCGGTAAAGCTATAACCGGAGAATGAACATTTTTAACATTTGTATAAGGATATACTGAAGCGGCATCTGCTTTTGAACCATTAATCATACTCATATTTTCAATAGTAATTATATTAGTTCCTGCAGATACTGTAAAGAAATCATTAGTTTGATTACCGCATAAAATAGTTTTGTTAACACCTGCACCAGTAATTGTTACACTTACAGTAGATGAAAGGCCGATATTTGTGTTGCCTTCACCTGAATAAATACCTTCTAAAATATGGACAAATAAAGTAGTACTTTGAGAATACCCATAGTTTAATGCTTTTTTAATAGTTTTAAATGGTTTGTCTAAACTACCATCACCGTTTACATCATCACCCAATTTATCGGAAACATAAATAGTTACATTATCTTTTAATGCATTTAATGCAACTTTAACAGTTCCGTTAATGATTTTATCTCTTGCACCTGCAACTACATAATCACCAGATAAATTATATACTCCATTTTTAAAACCAAGATAATCTAGAGATGCTACACCATTAACAACTTCAGAAGTTCCCATATAAGTTCCGTTTAAGTAAAATTTAATAGAACTTCCCCCTATTACAGCACCAGAAATATGGGATACTGATGCAGAGACAGTATCTGCTAAAAATTGAGTAGTTAAATTATTGAAAGTAACTGTAAGTCCAGTTACATTTGCAATACCACTATTAGAATCAGGTGTTGAAATATAAATATCCTTACCTTGAGAAGCACTGCTATTTTCAAATAAAGAATCATTGATAATTAAATCCGGAATATTGCTTTTTAAACCATTAGGAACAGAAATTAAATAAATAGCTCCACCCATATCCTTAGCAGAGTTATCTTTAAAAGTGACATTATTGAATGTAGCACCAGAAATAGCTAATGCTCCACCATTAACCGCTGAATTATTTATAAATTTAACATTTTCAAAAGTTACAACAGGAAGCATTTTAGTATTACTTACAGAACCATATACTGCACCACCATTACCGTCAGCACCATTGTTCATAAATGTATCATTTATAAAGGTAGCTTTATCAGCACCAGATACATAAACAGCCCCACCATTATTTCCTGCATAATTTGAATCATAAATATTATTCATACTTATAATATTTTGAGCATAAATAACTCCACCTTCAGCATTATAATTCTTAATATTAGTATTATTTATAAATTTAGAATTAGTAACAGTTAAATTATAAGTTCCTCTTATAACTCCACCAATACCCTGACCAGAATTATTTGCAAAATAGGAATTGTTTATTGTTGCATAACCTAACCACATATTTCCTTTATTGTTAATATAAGTTAAATTATCAAAGAATAATCTTGAGTTTTGAGTATTAATATCATATACCAAATAAGTGTTAGAAACGGAGTTTTTAATAATACAATCATTCATAGTTAATGAAGACCCATAAATTATTCCCTTATTCCAATTAATATTAGCTGCTTTTCCATTTGTAAATGTTAAATTAGTGATAGCTACATCTAACCCTTTATCAAAATAGAAGAAATAATCATTATCCTGACCATCAATAATGGTTTTACCGTAATTTTCACCAATTAAATTTAAAACAGCTATTCTACTATATTTTAAATTAACATTGCCAGTACCTAAATAAGTACCATCCATAATATGAATAGTAATGTTGATTGACTTATCTAAAGCAGCAGTTATTGCATGATTAATTGTATTGAATGGATTATTTTTACTTCCATCACCAGTAGTATCGTTACCACTTGTAGAAACCCAGAATTCAACAGGAGTCCTATCAATATCTACAGTTAATGTAGCAGGATTAAAAGTATTATTTTCCCCATTATAATTACCGTTTATTTCATGTTTACCATTGTCAAATAATTGAGAAACAGAAAGTGTTGCAACACCTTTATTTGAACCACTTTCACCTACTTTCATACCATCTATATCAAATTCAATAGTTCTAGAAGATGAAATAGTATTTCCCATATCATCAGTTATGGTTGCACTTAAAGTAAAAGTAGTTTTATCAGTAAATACATCATTAAATGTAATAACAGCATTCATAAAACCATTATTATAAATTAATCCCTTATTAGAGGAAGAATTTATAAATTTGTTTTGTTTTAATATGTTATTACCTGTTAAATAGATTACTCCATATTGAGCCCAATTACCAGTATCAGTATTGGAATTAGTACAATTAATAAATACATTATTCATTATTTGACCATTACCGCTGGAAATTTGAAGAGCAGCATCATTGTAATTACCAACAATATCTTTAAAAGTATTTCCCGTTATTTTAGCATTTTTAGAATTGGATATGTATACAGATGCTCCGCAGGAATATCCTGTATTAGTAGCATTGTAAAAAAAGAATTATCTATATAAACATTACCTTTATTGTTATTAAAACAAATGTCAGGACCCTGATTTGAAGCCTTGTTGTTTTTAAATACAGAATTAGTTACTTTTAAATCCATACCTTTAGAAACAATAGCTCCTTGGGAACCAGTTGCATAATTATTTTCAAATACACAATTATCAACAGTTAAGTTACCTCCACAATTAATCATACTTCCAGTACTAGCTTTTCCATTAATGAAAGAAATGTTTATCAAAGTTAAAGCAGTATCTCCACTAACAGATTTAAGAAATGAACTTACACTTTCACCATCAATAAATGTTTTATCATTTCCCTGACCAATAATAGTTAAAGAACCGCCATATTTTTCATGAGCTAAACTAATACTTAAATCAGTATTATTATCTCCAGTGAATGTTCCTTTACTTAAATAAATAACAGCATTATCAGAAGCATTAACACTTGAAATACCTTTATTTATTGTAGCATAAGGACTATTTTGACTACCAGTATTTGAATCATCCCCAGTAGTATTCACATAAATCGTTTTATCATAACTTATCCCATCATCTAAAACATGGGATGAAGCACTATCAACTGCTAACACATCAGCAGATGAATCTTCTTGTGCACTAACTGCACCAAGAGTTAAAATAGCTAGTAATAACATACTAACCAACATCATTTTATTTAATTTCATTAAAATTTCACCAAAAAAATTTAAAATTATACTTAAAAAATATCAAGCATAACTAAAAAATATTTATCTCTAAAATTATATTTAAAATTTATCAAAATAAGTTGTTTTTAAAATATGTTAAAATGAATATTAAAAAAAAGAGAAAAATGTGAATAAAATTATAATCTATTCACTAAAACTGTGTTTGAAGTAGCATAACCATCATACATGGAAGTAATAATATATTTACCCGCCACCAAATTAATATTTAAACTAGCGACACCATTAACATCAGTAATCTTATTATAAAACACACCATTTATATTGAAAGTGACAGTCTTATTAGCTAATGCACGACCTGTGCCATCAACTAAACGAGCTTTAAACTGACTTCCATCCTTATAATTCATGGTTAAATCACTACCCTCCAAAGTAGGTAAAACTGTTACTTTTTTACCCACCTGAAGACCATTAGGATGAATAGATGTTAAAATATATTCTCCAGGATTTAAATTAATATTTAACTTAGCCACACCTTCACCATTTGTTTCACGAGTATATAAAACACCATTAATGTTAAACTTAACTTTAGTGTTAACCAACGGATTACCTGCACCATCTACAAATTTGGCATAAAACTGAGAGTCATTATGATAATACTTAACTAAATCATTAGATTCTATTGTTGGCAGAACTGTAACATCAAATGATTTTAATAAACCATCATAAGGATTATGTACTGTTAAAATATATTTTCCAGACCATAATTTAATATTTAATGTAGCTATACCCTCACTATTGGTTTGGCGAACATAAAATACCCCATTAATGTTCATTGACACATTAGTGTTAACAATCGGATTACCTGATCCGTCAATTACTTTAACATGAAATTGAGAACCATTAAGATAATATTTAACCAAATTATCTGCAAGTATTGTTGGTAAAACTTTTATCACAGCTTTTGCAAATGCATTATCTGACTTTTGAGGACCATAATATGCACATAAAGCTTCATACTCCCCGGGTTGAAGATTAATATTCATTGTTGCCCAACCATTTACATCAGTTGTACGATTATATGTTCTTCCATTAATTGTTATAGAAACTGTACGGTTTGCTAATGGATTTGAATATGAATCCACTAATTGTACATAAAATTGTGTTCCATTACGGTAATTTTTAGTACAATTTAAGGCAAATAAATATGTAGAATTACCTGAAATAACTAAAGTAGTTTTTACAGATGATTTTTTGTAAGTATCATCCCCACTGAATATTGCCCCAATGTCATGGAACCCCTGAGATAAAACAACATCCACATATGCCTTACCACTTGAATCAGTAATGCCGGAATAACTTTGATTGTCAACAGTAAATTTAATTTCCTTACCTTTAATATATGTTCCATTTTCATCAATTAAAACAACATAAAACTTATCGCTGCCACCCACTGCAGAATCTCCAGCAATTAAAACTGTTTTAGTAGTATTTCCAACAGATTCCACATTTATATAATTAATTCCATAGCTTCCAAGATAAGAATTACTGCCTAGATAACAAGTGGAAATAATGTATCTTCCATACTCCAAATCAAAACTAAATACTGCTCTGCCATCTTTTTTAGTGACAGATTTGTAAGATCCGACAAAATCTCCCTCAATTGTAGATACATTAACTAAAATAGTGGCATAACCAATAGGATTATCTAAAACATCACTTAAAATAACAGTGAAATTTAAAGTTTCATTGTCGAAACCGTTTAAATCATCTCCTTTAATGTTGGTGGAAGTCTTGTTAGAATCAACAACCAAAATATAAGATGATCCAGAAGATGGAATATAATTTGGATTATCTACATAATAACTAACTAAATATTTGCCAAGGCCAAGACTCAAGAGTAAACGAGCTATACCATCATTATTTGTAGTGGCATTATACTTTGTCCCATTTATATCAACGACTATTTGCATATTTTTAACAGGAGCATTCCTGGCATCAAGTAGTTTTATCTCATAATACTTGGCTTCACCAATATTCATGATAACATCAGATCCAAGAACCGTAATAGGCATACGATAAACTGAAATAGTGCTTGAATTTTTAGCAAACAATCCATAATACTGATTAGTGTACTGGTAAGTAATATTATAAATTCCCGGATTTAAAGTAATCTGCAAGCGGCCATAACCATAAATGTCAGTAACAACATTATAAGTTTGCTGCCAATCTCCAGAAGAAATTGTAACAACAATATTCTTACCGTACAAACTGTATGCATTAGTATCATTGAAAGAAATCACAAAATATCTGTTTTCACCATAATACTGAACAAAATCACTGGCATTAATAGAAACATGGCCTGGTGCAGTTTTACTATCAACAACAATAGTGGCAGCACCTGTGGAATCAATATACCATACATCACCATCAAAATCAAAAGTAGCTAAATAAGTACCTTCACTTTGAGAAATACGAAAAGTTACTTCTCCATTACCATCAGTTACACCAGTATAAGTTTTTAATAAAGACCCTTTGTAGAGATTTAATTTTATTGTTGCATTATTTACTCTATGGCCAAACATATCAGTTAAAACAACTGAATAAACACCATTTAATGGAATTTTAATATAATGAAATCCAGAAATAACCGTCAAAACCTTATTAACCACAATAGTTCCACTACCTTTTGCAAAACCATAAACATTATCTCCTGCATAACTAGCAGTTATTTGATAAGTTCCTGGAAGATAATTAATAGTTAATCTAGCCACTCCATCATCACCAGTTTGCAAAATAAAGACATCATATAAATCACCTTGAGTTAAAACTACTTTAATATATTCTCCACGGATTAAAGTACCATGTGCATCTTTTAATGTAATATTATACTCATTTCCAATACCATAAAAAGTAACATCAGGCACCTCAATTGTTGAATTAACCGGACGAATTTCCACATCTGATACTGATGAACTTGGTAAATACCATCCATCTCCTCCATACTCACATTTGATAATGTATTTTCCAACATCCAAACTTAATATTGCATTTGCACGACCTGTTGAATCCGTAGTGATTACAGCAGTTCTTGTTCCTCCTTTAGAATCAATAATAGTGATTTTTATACTTTGATTAACGATTCCCACTTGCCCATTACTTAAAACTGCATAAAAATTAACATTTTTACCATAAAATGTGTAATTATAGCTAATCAAATATGTGGCAGATGGCTGAACATCTATTTTAGCAGATTTATTGCATCCTTCAAAATAACCGTTACCATCATAATAAACAGATATATTATATACTCCTACAGGATAAGTTACTTCAAATTTAGCATGACCTTTTTCATCAGTAACTAAAGTAAAGTACTCTTTTTCACCTTTTGGAGTTGTAATGACAACCGTTAAAGTTTGATTGAAAATCTTATGGCCATTTACATTAATTAAAGTGATTTCATAGTTGTTATTATTTCCATAAAATACTACATCATCCATTACCAATTGAGTGTTATTATTTCTAAGTGTTAAATCCAAAAGTTGATTATCAATCCGTGCATAAATATTAAAGTCAGCAGTAGTTTCATTTTGAACAACATATGCATCAGCTTTATTATTTTCAAGAGAAGTATTAAGTGGAGCTATTATTCCATAATCTGATGAGAAATAAACAGTTCTAGTTGGAAGAGTACTATTAAATTCATAAATATTTCCACTATTATCTGTTAATTTATTTAAAGCAACTACAATATGAGTATTTGTAACAGCATCTAAAGACATGATTACCCAATTATCAAGAGTTAAAGACCCAATATGTACAAAAATCCTATTATTATCCGGTTTTTGATTAGATCCCCACCAATTACTTGAATAATCTACTTCGCCATCATATACAAAAATATCATTACCTCCATAAGTTGCAGAATTATTTAAAAATACAGAGTAATGAACTGTTTTTGTATCTGCAAGAGCTCCTCCGTAAAGTGCTTTATTTCCAATGAAAACAGAATAATAAATTTCATTAGCAGTAGCTATTCCTCTATTTGGATAAGTGGAATACATATCTGCACTAGCTGAGTTATCATTTTTATAGAAATAAGAATTATTTATTAAATCAGCACTTACCCGACAAACAGTATTTGAATCAAAGAAGGAATTATTTACAATAGCTCCCTCAATTAATTTACCTTTGTTTTTAATAAAAGAACAATTATTTACTTCCCCATGGCAAGTTCCGTAAACACTACGCCCCAACTCCAATCCAACACGATTGCTTGCATAAAAATCACCAGGTATGAAATTATTCTCAATGAATAAAGAATTATTGATGTAAGCAAAGACAGTGCCACTAGATAAATCACCCACTATATTTTTACTTAATGCGGATGAAGAATAATAAGTAGTAGGATTTAAATTAACAATACCTACAGTATTGTTTCTAAATATTGAATTAGAAATAGAAATATAATTCCAAACCGGGAAACAAACATTATATGCCTCCATACCCCTAGAATCATAAATGTTACTACATTTTTCAGCAGATATTCTGTCAATAATAATATTAGCTCCTCCTTTAATTAAAGGACCTACAATACTTTTAAAAGTAGTGTTTTCAACAAAAACATATCCTTTGTTTTGAACACCCCCATATGTTGAAATAACCGCAATTGAACGAATATCATAGAAGTTAGAATTTAAAACTGTTAAATTTCCCCCTTTAACAAGTATTAATTCATTAGAATATTGTTTTAGATTAATAGTAAAGTTTAAGTTTTTAAGGGTCAAACTACCCCATTCTTTAACTATGAATATATTACGATCATTTTCTCTGCTTAAAATAGCATTTCCAACACCAATAATAGTCAAATTTTTAACAATCTCCAAATTTGAATTCCAATTATTCGTATACGTACCATTTAACAAATAAATTACATTACCATTTAATGCTTTAGCTATTGTATAATCTAAAGTTTTATATGGATTATCTCTGCTTCCATCACCAAAACCATTGTGACCTGTTGGGGAAACATACCATTCATAACCCGTTAAACCTGTACCTACAACAAGTCTTAATCTTTGAGAGTTAATAACAGCGTAAACTAATGAACTTTCATTATTATTCCTTAAATAATTAGAAAATGTACCATTAACCAAAGTTCCACCATTATAAATAAATTTACCATTTTGAGACTCAAATTTAACACTCATTTGAGGAAGTAAAGAAGGATTATCCAAATACTTCATAGATTCCCCATCAGTATACTTATTTAAAGTTGCTCTGAATTCGGCATTGGTTCCTATATTAATTGGAGATTCTTTACATTCAAAAGTCATTACAACCCAATATTTAGAATCATTCTTAGCATATCTAATAGCAGGACCCTTATTTACTCCCCACCAATTATAATTTGCTGAAACATTAGTTGAAAATTTACCATTACCACTAATTTCACCCAGCATAACAGAATAAGTCATATTAAGATTACAGGCATTAGCATATATGCTTGAATCAAAATATGATGATTTAATAGTTATATTAGAAGCATAGAATGAATTATAAATATTGCTACTAGAATGCTTTGAATATACATTTTCAATATCAACAATAGAAAATCTCGCTTCAATTCCTTCACTAAAATTAGAATTTTTAATGGCAAATGTACCATTATCACATTGTAATGCACCTATTTGTGAATTAATAATTGTCATATTGATACTTTTAAAATTATCATAATCATAATCAGGATTTGAATAAATGCTATAAATCTGAGAATTATTCACAAAAACATTATGATGATTATAAATTGATGGTTTAGAAGTTGCTTGAGACAATTTAGAATTTACAACATTACAATTTCCCAAATTAAAAATTATAGCTGCATGATTTAATCCAACACAATTAGAAAATTTAGAATTATAAATATTCAAATCTCCCTCATTGTAAATAACACTCATAAATGTATTTATATTTTCAAATTCAACATTTTTTAATGTTAACAACCCATTATTGCAAATAACACTATAACAGCTGGAATATGCAGTTGTTTTTCCATTGACAAAATTAATATTTTCCAAACTTAATGATTTGGAATCAAAAATATTAAAAAATGTACTTTGACCGTTACCATTAACTGTTACATTACCAGTTAAGGATTTAATTACCAAATTTTTATTTATTTCAATGTCTAAATCACCAGGAGCATTATAAATTCCATCCATAAGAATAATAGTAGAATTATCACTAACCACATTAACTGCTTCACCAATTGAAGAATATGGTTTATCTCGGCTACCATCCGGCACTACAGACAAATTTGCAGAAGGATTTACATAAACCTTATTGTCCCCATCATCTCCAATAATAGGGTCTGCATCATAGTTATTTTCAAAAATTATGCCCTCATCTATGCTAACACCATTATTAAAATCATCATTAGCACTAGCTATGCATATTGAAGACATGAAAATTAAAAATAATATCAATACAAATGCACTCTTTTTAACTGAAATAATTAACACCTCTTAATTAAAGTATATTTGGTTAAAAATCAACCAAGATATTATTATTTTTATCAAAAAGAAGTATAAAAAACTTTCTAAAAAATCTGGAAAAAAAGAAAAAAGGTTTAATTATTCATTTTCCTTATCTTTTCTGCGTTTATAACCTATAAACAAGCAGATTATAAGAATAATGATTAAACCAATAAATGTAAATATTGTTTTTGGATTATCTAATTGCTTAGTTACCTCCTCTTCATCAAGTTCATATGCTTTAACATCTTCACTGGAACTAGACAAACTAGATTTACCTGCATCAGAAGAAGCAAAACCTCCAACACTAGCTAAAGAAGCAACATTTGCAGTTAAACCTACAGTAAGTAAGTTTTTATTAGCATTAGATTCATCAATTTGACTTAAACTATTGGCATTAGAACTACCATTAATTCCAGGATTTGAAATTGGTTTACCTCCTTGGGAAGTACCATTACCATAATCAGATCCTCCAACAGGACCATATTGGCCACCGCCACCAGGGCCCAAATTACTTCCAGGACCAGGGATTCCGCCACCAGGACTCAAAGGACCTGAGCCAGTACCTTCACCATGGCCTCCAATTTGTGGACCAGTATACCAAATAGGATTTGTTTTAGTAATCACTGTAGGACCAGAAGCAGGTTTGTCATTACCTCCCGGTGTAGCAGTTCCATTTCCATGAGGATTATTTGGTACAACAACAGAAGTCCAATTAATAAATGACTTAATTAATGGTTTAAATTTAATTTTATCTCCCAAATTAAATAGAGAATCATCAGGAACACCTTTTTTACCATTAGATTCCCAGTAATTATACCTTGCATCAACATATAAATGTGATTTATCAAATGCACTGAAAGTAGCATCTCTAGGGGCCTTGTTATTCACAAGATTAGAATTATGTACAACAACATTAGCAGAACCTAAATAAAATGCTCCCCCTGCCTCCAAACCAAGATTATTAGAGATAGTTGAATTAAATATATTTAAGTTATTTTGAGTATGCCCATAGTAAACATATGAACTGTAACTAATAGCTCCTCCATAACTTGCAGAATTATTGCTTATAATCGTATTAGTAATTAAGAAGTTATTAGATATGTCTAAAGCGCCTCCCTTATTCCCTGCACGATTATCAGTAATTATACAACCATCAATACGCCCATCATTTGCTTGAACAGATAATGCCCCACCATTAATTACTGCCTTATTATAACGGACAGCTGAATCTTTAAGATTGAATTTATTAAATGTTCCATAAATTACTCCACCATCTCCATAATTTCTATAAACATAAGAATTTAAGTTAGGATTATTACCAACAATAGTGGAATTAGCCACATTATTTGTAAAGGAACAATTGGTCAAATACAGTGAAGCTTTTGGTTTATATGTAGAATATTCGCCATAGTTTGAAATGGTTCCAATAGCTCCACCTTTATAAGCATTATTATGGTCAAATATTGAATCAGATATTTCTAAAACAGTATTTTTAGTAAATAATGCTCCACCTGCACCTAAAGGAACTTCACATACTGAGCGATGTTCATAGCGAACACCTTCCCCAATAGACCACCCAGTAGAATACTTTTCAAGCATACAATGGTCTAAATTAAGAATTGCAACATTCCTGTAAAATACAGTGTTATTAATTGTAAATACTTTAGAAGAATCTGTGTAAATAGCTCCACCATGAACTCCTTTATTATTACGAATTAAAGATGATTCAATAACTGTTTTACCAAAATCAGCTATAGCTCCACCTCTATGAGCATAATTTCCAGACAATTCAGTTAAATTAACAAATAAATTACCATAATTCAGGATAGCTCCACCCAATCCAGTATTTTTACAGTCAACCGTATACCAATACTCTTTACCTCTGTCATCTACAGTTTTATTTACAAAATCTGGGTTACTATTATCAAAGTAAGCAGAAGAGTTGCAAATTATTGAATTATTAATATATAATGTACCATTATTAATAAATAAAGAACCTCCAACCATATTATGACCATTGGCTATTACTAACCCATTAACAGTTAAAGTACCATTAGCTAAAATAGTAAATAATTGACTGTTATTTGCATCAACAAATACCTTACCAGGATTAATAGATAAAATAGTAATTTTTTTATCAATGATTAAATCAGACCCTTTAAACACTCCATTTTCCAAATAAATTACACAATGATTTAAAGATTTGGCCAAAGCAAAAGCTAGAGAAGCATAAGGACGTTCTTTACTACCATCACCGGAAATATCACTACCCCCAACTGCAACATAAATTGCAAATGGCGTATTATCTTTAACTAAATCATACAATGCATAAACCGCAGCATTTGCACGTTTAGATCCATTACCACTAATAAGATAATTGTTTATAACTTTATTAAACAAATTCTCACTAGACATAATTATAACTGCATAATCATCCCCTTTTAAGGAGTAAGAAAATATATTATTATGAGTTACAGTATTACTTGATGATTTACCAGTAAAAAAGATAGCTGATTGATTAGCAACACTGGAATTTCCAGCAATATTTATATCATTGTATTTTATTGAATCATAAGCAGAATTACAAGCATA
>OMAC01000959.1_pt1 | contig 13911 bp, 6 predicted proteins | sample 1644561 | NCBI WGS metagenome assembly OMAC01 (sample SAMEA103958144, study PRJEB25191) | human gut metagenome
ATATCTTGTATATAAACAAACAAAAAAGCCAAGAACTGTTCAGTGTGCTGCGACTACAATTCTCGCAGGGCTTAAACGCTCTTGACTCTAATGTTATTATACACCAAAGTCGCAATATTGTCAAGGGTATGCAGCAGGAAAATAATGCAGAACAACTCTCTTTCTTTGAAAATTCGACATTGGAAGATACGGAAGTTGAGATACCTTTTGCAGTTGGTGATGAAATAGATTATGGCGAACGCCATTACACGATTTCAAAAATCGACAAAGAGAAAAATACAGTTACGCTCCTTGACTATAATACAGGTTGGTATCCTATTTCTCATGATGAGGACCTGTCAATGGTCATTGCCGAGTTTGAAGCGGTGAGGGAAAAGGAGATAGTTGAGTCTGAAGCATTGGCAACTAAGCCTAACAACTTTGTTAAAATAGATGATGAAGGCTCAGTCAATAGCGGCTCTTTATCTGAAAATTTTGTTATCACTGACGAACAGCTAGGCGTTGGAGGTCCAAAGCAGAAATTCAATAGAAACGTGACAGCTATTCAGCTTCTAAAAAAGATTGAAGAAGAAAATCGCAACATAACCAAAGATGAACAGCAAGTGCTGTCGGAGTATGTTGGTTGGGGCGGTATCACTGAAGCGTTTGATAAAAATAATAGCTTGTGGTCGCAGGAGTATGAACAACTGAAAAATCTTCTGACGGAAGAAGAATATCAAAATGCCATAGGTTCGGTGCTTAATGCCCACTATACACAGCCTGTTGTTATCAACGCAATGTATACAGCGTTGTCAGAGCTTGGCTTTAGTGGCGGTAAAATACTTGAGCCAGCCGCAGGCGTTGGAAACTTTATCGGCTGTGCGCCTGAGAATATTGCAGATAGGTCATTCTTTACTGCGGTGGAGATAGACAGCATATCAGGCAGGATTGCAAAACAGCTCTACCCTGAGTCAGAAGTTCAGGTGTGTGGCTATGAAAACGCAAAGCTCAGAGCAGGCACGTTCGATGTGGCAGTCGGCAATGTTCCTTTCGGTGATTACAGTGTTGTTGATAAGAAGTATAATCGTGACCATGCTATGATACACGATTATTTCTTCCTAAAAACGCTTGAAATGGTCCGTCCAAATGGTGTGATAGCTTTTATCACGTCAAAAGGAACAATGGATAAGCAGAGTAGTAAAATCAGAAAGCAAATAGACGAAAAAGCTGAGTTTATCGGTGCTATAAGGTTGCCGAATACGGCTTTTAAAGCTAATGCAGGCACAACAGTTGTCAGTGATATAATCTTTCTGAAGAAGAGGTCATTTCCACAGACAAAACTCAGTGAATGGGTCGATACCGCATATAATGAAGATGGTCAGCGTATAAATCAGTATTTTATCAATCACCCTGAAATGATATGTGGAGAGCTAAAAATAAAGTCAGGTCCATATGGTCCTGAAATGACAGTTGACCCTTTTTCAGATAAAAGTCTGAAAGACGCATTGTCAGAGTGTGTTGAAAATCTAGTGAATAATACAGATGTGCGCTATACACAATTATCTCTCAGACCAGTAGCCGCTGAAGCAGACGATACGCAGAAACAGGAAGAAGCATTGCCTGCACCTGAAAACATTCCTGACGGCTTTTACGTTTCAATTAATGATAATATCTATAAAAGAAACGGAAGCGTTCTTGTAGAAGCAAAAAGGAAAAGCGGCAAGGCGTTTACAGAAAGAGAAAAGGGAATGCTCACTCTTGCGATAGACCTTGCCAAAGATTTGAGGTATGCTGTAAACATTCAAAATACAGATATATCGGACGAGGACTACGAGAAAATCAGAATAAGTCTTGAAAGCAAGTATAATTATTTCTCCGTAAAATACGGCAAGATAACAGACCCGAACAATAAACTGGTTTACAACACTCTCAGATATGTGAGGGACGATAATCTCGATTTTCTCAAGAGCATTGAAACACCAAAGTTTGAAAAGTCAGATATTTTATTGAAAAGAACAATACGTCCGTCAATAAAAATAACTCACTGTGATACAGTTGAGGACGGCTTTCAGGCTACTCTTGCGGAATATGGATATATTGACCTTAATCATATATCAAAAATCACAGGATATAAGGTAGACGAGTGCATTAACAGACTTAACGGCATACTTATGTATCGTGACCCTGACGAATTGTTTTCTGCTGACATTCAGCCTACTGATGGTTGGTTGACGGCAGACGAATACTTGTCGGGAAATGTGGTCGAAAAGCTAAGAAAAGCAAAACTTCTATCATCAAGGTTTCCTGAGCTGAAAGTAAACGTTGAAGCACTTGAAAAGGTACAGCCTGAAAAAATCAAAGCAGTTGATATACTAGCTCAGATAGGCTCATCATGGATACCTGAAAAATATATAGAGCAATTTGTAGAAGAGGTTTTCGGCATTGGTACAGTTGTTGAACACAACACTGCAACAGCAAATTGGAAACTGTCAAATAAGGTCAATGGCAATTATCACTCGTCCACAAGCACGGAGTATGGAACAGCGGATATAAATGCTATGTACATACTTGAAAACTCTCTTAATCTGAGAGATAGCACAGTATGGCGTGATAAGCGTGATGAGCTGGGTCACTTGGTCTATGATGATAAGGGAAATAAGGTCAGAGAAAAAGACGTAGAAAAAACCATAGCTGCTAATCACAAGGCTGAGAAAATCAAGGAAACATTCAAAGAATGGGTATGGACAGACGCATATAGAACGCAGGACCTAGAAAACATCTACAACTCAAAGTATAACACAGAACGTGCAAGAACGTATGACGGCTCACATCTGTTTTTTGCAGGAATGACAAGTTCAATAGAGCTTGCGGATCATCAGAAAAATGCAGTTGCACGAGTTTTGTATGGTGGAAACACATTGCTTGCTCACGTTGTCGGTGCAGGAAAAACATTTGAAATGACAGCCGCTGCCATGGAAATGAGGAGAATAGGTGCTGCAAATAAACCGCTGTTTATTGTTCCTAATCATCTGATAGGACAGTGGGGAAAAGAGTTCTTGACGCTTTATCCTGACGCAAATATTCTTCTTGCAACATCAGAGGATTTTGAGAAAAGCAGGAGAAAAGCGTTTGTTAATCGAATAGCAACAGGAGATTATGACGCAGTAATAATGGGCTATTCAACTTTTGCAAAGATATCAATTTCGCCTGAAAAGCGAAAAGAATACTATCAACAGCAGATAGATGAGCTTATAGACATTATCCAGAGTTCTGATGATGACGATAATCTGTCTGTTAAGGACGCTCAGAAAAAGAAGAAGCAGTTAGAAACAAGACTTAAAAATCTTGAATATGATACTGAGCAGGACGATAATATCTATTTTGAAAACCTTGGCGTTGACGCACTTTTTGTTGATGAAGCACATAATTTCAAAAATCTTTCCATAAACACAAAGCTGTCAAGGATTGCAGGCATACAAACGACTGAGTCCAAACGAAGTGAGGACTTGCTCTTGAAAATTCAGTACATTAAGGAAAAGCAGAATGGATTGGATCGTGGCATTGTATTTGCAACTGGTACGCCTATCTCAAACTCACTTACTGAAATGTATGTCATGAAAAAATATCTCGAGCCTGATTATCTCAGAGAAAAAGGTCTACAGCATTTCGATTCATGGGTTGCCGATTTTGCAGAAGTGACAACAAATATAGAGTTATCTCCTACAGGTAACTCGTGGAGAGCCAAAAAACGTTGCTCAACGTTTAAAAATTTGCCTGAATTGATGAGTATCTATCGCAGAGTGGCAGATATCCAAACAGCAGAAACATTGAAGTTACCAGTGCCAAAGCTGAAAAACGGCAAGTATACGATATGCCTGACTAAGCCGTCAGAGGAACAGAAACTATTTATCTTTGATTGTGGCGAAAGAGCAGAGGAAGTTCATCAAAAAAGAGTTGACCCTAGCAAGGATAATATGCTGAAAATAACCAATGACGGAAAGATGTGTGCGTTAGATATGCGACTTGTTGACCCAACTGTAGAAGATAATCCTGACAGCAAGGTTAATATGGCGGTAAATAACATCTTCAACAAATGGGAAGAAACAAAAGATGATAGCCTGACACAGGTAGTTTTCCTTGACCGCTCTACGCCGTCAAAGGGTTTTAACCTATATGATGATATCAAGGAAAAGCTAATAGCTCTTGGTATTCCTGAAGAAGAGATAAAATTCATTCATGACGCAAAAAATGATAAGGAAAAGGTAAAGCTCTTTGAAGATGTGAATGAGGGCAGAGTGCGTATACTTATCGGATCTACGGAGAAAATGGGTGCAGGCACAAACATTCAGAAAAAACTATGCGCACTTCATCACATAGATGTTCCATGGCGTCCGTCTGATATCGAACAGCGTGAGGGACGTATACTCCGTCAGGGAAATGACTGCAAGGAGGTCGAAATTTTCCGTTATGCAACAGAGGGTACATTTGATAGCTATTCATGGCAAACAATAGAGTATAAGCAGAAGTTTATATCCCAAGTTATGACAAATAAACCGCTCGGACGTTCGATAGATGATGTTGACGAAGCGGCATTGAACTACGCTGAGATAAAATCTTTGGCAACAGGTGACCCTCGTATTAAAAGACAGCTCGAGCTTTCAACTCAGGTGGATAATCTGCGCCGTGAAAAGGCAGAGTTTGAAGCTGATAGAATGAAAGCAAGAGAAGAAATAACATTCACTATTCCTACGCAAATAAAAAGAGCAGAGAAGTTTATCGAGATATTCGATAATGCAGTAGAGTATTCAAAGCAATATCCACGTTCTGAGAATTTCTGCGTAGAAATAGTTGATAACAAGATAACAGATAGGGAAGAAGCAGGCAAGGCTGTAAAAGCATTGCGAAAAGTTGGTGGCGAAGAGCCTATTGATGTGTGTGATTACAGAGGTTTTAAAATACAAATTCAGTATTCATCACTTGGCGGATATGGCTCTTTCAAGACAATAGTTTCGCACGAAAATGCAACGCTCTTTACTTCTCTTGGCGTGTCGAACACAGATGTTTTTGATAACATTGATAATGCTATAGACGTTGATATGCCACAGTTGTTATCGAAACATAAGGAAGAGTTGAAAATAGCTCAAAAAAATATGCAGAAGTCAAAAGAGATAGCAGAGCGAGAGTTTCCAAAGTTAAAGGAGTATCAGGAAAAGAGAGAAGAACTCAATAAGCTCACATCGGAAATAGGCTTGAATGATAACTCAGGGGATATGGATATAGTTTTCAAACAAGACGCTGTTAATTCTGTTGTCGACAAGAGCTACATCCGAGATAATTCAGGAACGATAATTGCAAAGTTCACCTATAGTGTTCCTGAGAGTTATATAGAGAAGATTTATAACGATGATGATAACCTGAGCTTGGAATATGGTAGCCTACAGGAATACGTTAAGAGTGTTCAGGGTGATAACCGATTTTATGAAAAATCTAAAAAAGCAAGAAAAATCGTTGATGATGATATTCCTGCGGTCGATGATACGATGTTCTTAACGTTTAAACAGTGCCGTGCAATAGTTTTGGAGGAAGATAGTGAGCTTTTGACATTGCAAGGAGTTAAATCAAACGGAGAGCATATTAAGGTAGGAACATTTGACTATGATTATCAGACATATCAAACTTTAAGTTCTGTCGGAAAGCTCTATTCTGAAAAGCTTGGTATTCCATTTGGCGATGAAGATATTGCTGCTTCACGCAATAGAGGAATTTAAGATATAAGCCCTTGATTGATTGTCAGGGGCTTTTTTCTTTCGGAGGTGAAAATTATTGTATAAAATTCAGATAGGCTGTAATAGGCGACTATCAAAGATATTTTATATCGATGAAAATGCGTTTAACAGCTATTTCGGGTGCAGTTCAGCAGACGAGTTTAAAAGAACTGTAAGACAAGAGCCATATGCTTGCAAGATTTTGTCCGTGGACAAAAGTGCAGAAGCATTTTCACTTGCTTTTGCGGATAGAGTATTGAGCAGATTATATATAGCTGAGTACTTAGTGGCGGACTATGGCAGTGAGCATAAAGCGTTAGGAATTATTCGTTCAGAAATAAAAGATTGTATCGCATTTGACGGCTATATGGACGTTATTGACCTTAAGAGCATTGAAAATATTGATTATGCTATCAAGCTCTATACAGACTACATCAATAAAATAATGAATTTAGTAGAAGGTGACGCTGAGAAGTATAAGCGACGCAAAGCTTTAAAGTCAATAATTGAGTTGGCAAGGCATAGAAATGTCAATTTATACTCTGAAAAGGGGGATAAAATCAATGGCAATACGCCGTGAATATATAGGTTCGGGCAAGAAATTCATACGTTATTCTCCTGAAGAAATGGCAGACGCACGGCAAACGGATATGCTTGACTTCTTATCCCGAAAAGAGGGTTTTACCTTTATAAGAGTAGGCTCTGTATATCAATGTAATGAGCATGACAGCTTGATTATTCAAGGTGACAGACAACGTTGGTATTGGAATTCGCAAAAACTTAAGGGGCTTAATTGCATCGACTGGCTTATGAAAATAGACGGCATGGGCGTTCAAGAAGCATTTGAAACAATTATAGACTTGTCGGGAAATATTAAGACGGAGTTTGTGAAAGCTCCTGAAATAAAGAATGAGCCAAAAGAATTTCATTTGCCACCTAAAAGCGAAACGTATAGAAACGCTGCCGCTTATCTCACGAAAACACGAATGATAGACTCTCATATAGTCAGCTATTGTATTAAAAATAGTTACATATATCAGGATCAATACAAAAATGTTGTGTTTGTGGGTTTTGATGATAAGAATGAAGCAAAGTTTGCCGAGAGCAAGATAACGAATACCTTTTATAAGCGCAAGCCCAAGAATGTAAGCGGAAGTCAAAAAGAGTTCAGTTTCAATCTGACGCACTTGACACCTGAGGGCAACAAGGATACTGTTTATGTCTTTGAAGCTCCAGTTGACTTGCTAAGTCATGCAACGATGTATGTCATATCTGAAAAGAAAAGGGCTGAACGATTGGGGCAAAAACCTGATTATGATGTTTGGAAAAAGCAAAACAGGCTGTCTTTGTCGGGAACATCAGACGTTGCTTTGCAATCATATCTGCAAAGATATCCTGAAATAAAAAACATTGTGCTTTGCTTAGATAATGACGAAGCAGGGCGAAATGGAATCGCAAAAATAAATCAGAAGTATGCTGACAGGTATAGCATTACAGTTCACGTTCCTAAATTGGGCAAGGACTACAATGAAACACTTGTCAGATATTTAACTGTAGCGGAGAAAGCTACAGAACAGAGAACAGTTGATAACAGTGAAGAAGTTGCTGTTACAAATACAACTCAGCGGTCACGCTGATACAAAAAATCAAGGAGTGATTTCTATGAAAAACAAGAAGATGAAGAAAATTGGTGCAACGCTCTCATCATCAGTTGCCGCATTGTCAATGATGTTGATGAACGCTGTATCCGCAAGTGCAGACGCTATTGATGTGAATGACAATGGCAAGGCGGCTGTAGTCCTTGCTGACCTGTCTGGTCTGCTCAAGTGGATCAATGACTTGGGTGACACTGCTAAGTATATTGGCTATGCCATATCAGTTCTTGCAGTTATAATCGCAGGTATCATGCTTATTGGCGGTGGCAATGGCGGTATGAGCAAAACAAAAGGTGTATTTATAGGAATACTTGGAGGCTTAGCAATACTCGGCTTTGGTCCTAAACTCATTCAGGATTTTCAGTCAGCAACAACGAGCGGTATGCTTTTTATCAAATAAGCGGAGCGAACGGTACATATTGTATGTACCGCTATGGGTCTTAAGCTTTGAGCCTATAGCGGTGCATACAGTGCATTAGAATCAGAAAGGACGGATAATTATGAGAGAAAGGTTATACAATGGTGATTTTTTTAACTTCGATTTTTATATCGAACGTACAGGAGGAGTCAGAATATAATGAGAGTATCAAAAACGAAAAAATATGCGTTTTCTGTATTCATAACACTGCTTATAAGCACAATGTCATTGAGCATACTTGCATTTGCGGCTGACCCTCGTAAACTTCTGCCTGAAGTGCAGGAGATAATCGTCAAGAAAACTTGGCACGGAGAAATGGTACAGAATGTTGAGTATACGTTGCTGAAATGGCTTGCATATGTTGTGGATTACATTTCAGAAGCTGTGGATCAGGTGCTGAATTTTAATCTTTACAACGTTATAAAAGACGTATTTAACATAGATACTATTATATACCCTATAGCGTGGGCGTTGGCAGGAATGACAGTGGTGCTTATAGGAATACTTATCATCGTCAATGCAGACATAACAGACTATGTACGAAATATCTTGACGTCACTGTTTTTCCTTATCGCATTGCCGATACTCGTTTCATCATTTAGTGACCTTAAAACTGTGGGTGTGCAGTTTGCAAAGGATAATACAACAAAAGATACTGCAACAAATAGGACGATAGGTGAGTATATTCTCGCAAGCAATATTTACAACGTGAATAGCAGCATAAATCAAAATAAATTGGTAAAACAAAGTCAAGTATCGTCATTTGGTGTAAATCCTAACACTGTGTACTCAATGAATATTAATCTAGGTTTAGATCCTTCAAAAACGCAATATAGGACAGTTACAACAGCAGACCATTATGATGTGACTCCTACATACAGATTTGATGATTTGACCTTTGAGCATAAACTTGAACTGTTAGACCTTGTCGATGACTATGCTTTTTGGCAACAGCGTGTCGCATGGGCGCAGGCTAACGCTGGAGTACAAGACAATTCTGATACGGAAGAAGATGATGATAACGCATATAAAATAACAATAACACGAGGAGAGGGAGATAACAGACATTCAACAGATTATTACGTTATAACCTCACAAGCTCCATATTATCAAGCTTCATTTGAATGTTACTTAATTCGTGAAGCAGCGGAAAATGCTGCCCACGAACTTCAAAATCGTGGCATAAATATACAAGCTAGTCAAGTGGCTTCCATGATAATGTATTGCCAAGACTCCGATACTTTTGAGGAAGCTATAAACAGGTTGAGTAAAGGCGCATTTAGAGAGTTAGACTTCTACGGAAACACAATGAGTGCTATTCAAATACTTAACATTTCCAATATCGAAGATTTTGCGGATAATGGATTTGAACATCATAGTGGCGGTAGTTTTGAACAATTAAAAGAAGCGTCCGATTTTAGTGACGGAGATATGTCAGCACAGTTTGATAAAATGTGGCAATATGTTTCTGTCGGTCACTTAACGGAAAAAAATCACTTCTATCGTGTTAATTTTCTATGGGGGCTTTTCATGCTTGTAATAACGGCAGTGTGTCTTATCTTTGCAGGACTGAAACTTGCGTCCTTGTTGTACGACATAATGTTTGCACAGATAGTAGCACCAATAGTTGTGGCAACAGATATGGGTGGCGCAGGACGGCTAAAAAAGGTCATACTGAATTTGCTTAACTGTTTTCTATCCGTGATAATAGTTGTACTAGATTTGCGTTTATATATCCTGATACTTACCAAAATTCAGGACTCATCATTGCTATCAAACCCTATAGCTGTTATTTTCATAACAGTTGCAGGCTGTAAATTTGTAATTGACGGACCTGACCTTGTGGTACATCTTCTTGGCATTGACGCAGGCGTTAAGTCGGGCGTATCAACTATTATGGGTCTGCGTTCCGCAGGACAGATAGCTTCAGGTGCAGGACACACTCTAGGTCATATAGCAGGCAAAGGAATTTCAAAAGCGGGTGGCACAGTTGCAGGCGGTATCGGAGGAGCTATCTCAGGTGGTATTAGTGGTGCGAAAGCGTCAATGGCTAATGCTAGAAACAGTGACAATAAAGCCGAAAAAGGAATGCGTGGTGCTGTCGGTGCTGTTGGCGGAGCTGTCGCAGGCGGTGTCAGCGGTATGGTAGGCGGCTTTGGAAGTAATAATGGCGTTATGGGCGCAGCTGCTAATGGCACAGCCGTAGGCGGTAAAGCAGGAGAAGTTGCTAATAAACCTATCGGAGAAGTGGCTAAAAGTGCAGGACAGAATTTATCAGGCAAGGCAATGGGAATGGGTGAAAAACTTGGCGTTGGTACAAGTGGCAAGGACGGAAAAGACGGCACAAACGGAATAGACGGACTTAATGGTAAAGACGGCTTGCAAGGTGAAAATGGCAAACAGGGTGAGCAAGGTGAAAGTGGTGAATTTTCGTCAAACATCGATAATAGTTCATCTGAAAATGCTGTGGCGCAAGGCTCTTTTGGCTCGGACAGCACTAACGCAGGCATGGATGGCTCACAGACAGCTAGTGCAGTTACACCACCTAGCATTAGCACTTCGGGTGGAAGCTTTGGCACGGATACAAGTGCTTCATCAGCACAAGCTGTTAATTCAGGTAGCTATAATGCTCAAACATTTGCAGATAGACAGTATCATGCAGAGAGCAATACAACGAGCTATGCAGATACAGCTATGGCAACAGAAAAAACACAACCTACATTTGCTGAGAAAGCAATGCGTGATGAAAATAAAAGAAAATAAATCGGGGCAGGCGTAATGCTTGCCCTTTGTAACTTAGAAAGGGGAAGAGTAAATGAATGATATTAGGGCAGGCTTAGTACCGAAAACCACAAAATCAAAGGTCATGTTGACAAAATATCTGACAAAGTATCGCTTTTTGGGCATAATAGCTGTTTTCTTTTCTTCAATGGTCATAGGAATGGCGTTTGGCTCGTTGAGATATGTATTTGTGGTGTTCTGTTTAGTCATATTTATGATATGTACGGCAGGCTCTCCCTCAGACCCTCGCAAGAGCTTTGGAGGAAGCTTGCTCGACTTTCTGAGGTTTTTTGCTCAGAAAAAAACATACTACGGCTCAGGAAATGTGGATTGTGCTGATTATCTGAAAAAGGAGGAGGACAAGCGTGAAGCTAAGAAAAGAAAAAAGGAAAAATAAGCGTGTAAAAATGAATGCAAAGAATTGCCTTTGTACATACTTAAATTTCAATTCATTCCGCTTGACAGAGCAGGATCTAGCAACAGTTGGCGGTGGAAGGACAAATCTTGCGGCTAACTATGTGTTCAGGTTAAAGCATAATAATATTGGAAAGTATATGTCTGTTGTGGCTATTTACGGCATTGATATCATGCACTATTCCAATGACGATAAAATATCAGCGTTTAATGCTTTCGGTAGTGCAACTCAGCTTTTGGACTTGCCACATAAATATATTTTCAGTCACAAGAAACCTGACCTTTCAAGGCAACGTGAGTTCTTGGAATACAAAAAAACGCAAACACAGCACCCATTTACAAGGGCAATGCTCGATAAGAAGCTCCGACAAATAGATGATCTGGAGAGAACTCACCGCAGTAATCTTGCATATATGTTTGTTTATGCAAACGATATTGATACGCTTTATGCAGCGGTAGAGCAATACTGCAATGCGTTTTCTGATACATCTATGGCTCTGTGCAATTTTGACACAACAATAAGCTTTATGAGAACGCTTTTAAGCTTTTCGGACTGTGAAAATCGTGATATTGATTATCAAAATATCAATGCTTATGTTCTGCCCGACACAGTAAAATTCGGTCAGAATTATTTTAAGGTGAACAACACATATGTGACATCAGTTGTCATAAAAAGTTTTCCTGCATTGCTTGCTCCACTTGCTTTAACACGGCTTGTATCACAGAAATATAGTGACATAGTATCTATGTGGGACGTGTGTACCGCTGCTCGTGATGATGTTCAGGAACAGTTGAAGCAATCAATGGACGAGCTTAACTCTCGTTGGGCAATTAGGCTCGGCATGGCTGATAACATTGATACTCAGACAGAACTTGCAAAGATACAAGAGATATATAATTCAGTAGTGAATGGTGCTGAAAACATGGTGTATATGACACTGCGTTTTTATATCTTCAATAAAGACCTGTCAGCATTGAAAAAGCGTGTTGCAGTAGTGCAGAAAGAGTTGGCTACAAACAATGGACTACGTTCTTACGTCCCTGAAAATCAGATGTTTACCGAGTTTACAAGACTTATTGTTGAGGGCAATAATATTCAAACGCCAATGCCTATCTATGATACATACGCCAAAGAATTTCCGTTTTATTATCAGGAACACATTGATGATAATGGATTGTTTATGGGCTACACGCAGACAAACGGACTTGTCTTTCTTGACTCGTTTCTGCGTAACAGATACCGCTCGTCATATGATATGATACTTTGTGGAGTAAAGGGCGGTGGTAAGTCTGTAACGCTTAAGTTAATGGTGCAAAATCAGCTTATAATCGGCAACAAGGTTTTCGCTATTGATATTGAGGGTGAGTATAAGGACCTTGCTATGATGTATGACGGTCAGGTCATTACAATGGATAGACGTGCCTTTATAAACCCTCTGCAGATAAGGACAGTTATCGATTGGCAAAGCGAAAACAAGCTTGATGAAGAAAACGATGATGATACACAGCAACAGCTCCTCTCCAAAGAAAGTGCTATCGAAACAAATTTTATATCTGAAATATCACGAATATGCACTTTCATGTATCAATACGTTCCGACAATGACCTATGATGTTATGACAGCTTTTAGAACTGCCCTTGTAGAAACTTATCAAAAAAAGGGTATAACAAAATACACTGATGTAAACTCTCTTTCGCCAGAAAACTTTCCGATATTTTCTGACGTTGTTGATGTTATAACGTCAAAGATCTCTTCGGGAACGCTCTCAGCAGACGAGATAACTTTGTATAAAACATTGCTTATGTACGTGAAAGAATTATCTGTTTCGGGTGCATATGGAACAATGTTTGATTCGCATACAAACATTGAGATAAACAATTCAAATCTTATAGTTTTTAATGTGAAAGCATTGTCTGAAATGGACGAGAGTGTGTATAACGCACAGCTTTTCAATATACTCTCGTTGATGTGGTCTGAGGTTTGCAAGAACGTTGCTCATAACAATAACCTTGTAAATCTTCTTGACCGCCGCAGAGTTATCTGCCTTATCGATGAAGCTCATCGTTTCATCAATACCAAAAACACATTGTGTACTGATTTTATCCTTAAACTTGAGCGTCGCTCAAGAAAATATGATGCAGGACTTTGGTATGCAACACAATCAATTCTTGACTTTATGCCGTCCGACACTGGTGAGAGTGTGGATACAGTTAAGAAGATATTTCAGCTCGTGCAGTATAAATTCTTGCTCAAGCAATCATCTGATAGTATTGAAATTCTTCATAACATTTTCGGTCAGTTTACTATGTCTGAGTTATATGCAACGGACAATTTTGAAGCAGGAGAAATGTTGCTGTCACTAGGCTCAGGCAAGAACAAAATACACTGTAAGAACGCTGCTACAGAGTGTGACCTTATGTACATAGGTAACTCTCAGGACAGGGACGAGATAGTAGACAGCATATTCAATCGAATGTATCTTCTTAATTGGAGTCCTCAAAATCTAGCTGATGAAATGTATCGTTCTGAGCAAAAAACGCAAGAATTTATCGAAACGTTCACAAGGGAAGTCATTGAATATTTCGGCTTTAAACTGACAGATAGCGAGTATCTTTATTTGACAGTAAACAGGCTAGTAAAAAACCTCGCAAAGCGTTTTGGTGACAAGTACAACGTGAGAAAGTGGTGAGTACAGTATGGATAAGATTAAGCGAAACAACGCCATTTATATAGCATTTCTGAGCATTTCAATAGCTATTATGGCAGTTATTATAATCATACCTATGGTGCAATCTATGCGCTATGTGCGCCATACTGTAGACTACAACAGCATAGTTGCAATGGGTAGTTATCATATAAAAATATCAAATGCAACGTATCTTAAAGATAAAAAAGAGC
>OMAC01000982.1_pt1 | contig 13677 bp, 9 predicted proteins | sample 1644561 | NCBI WGS metagenome assembly OMAC01 (sample SAMEA103958144, study PRJEB25191) | human gut metagenome
TGATCTTAATATAATGAAGCAGGGACAAGATTTGTATGATGTTACAGCCCGTGTGTTAACCGGAATGAGAGATGTGTTGAAGGAAGCACAGCCCGATGTTGTTTTTGTACATGGCGATAGCCGCCATGCCATAGGTGATGGAGCTGAACAACAGCAAGAAAGTTTCAACCAGAACGAACGGCAGTTCGAAAATGTCCTTACCTGTCGGGCCGCCTGCGGTGCCGTTCACCAGAACGGCATAGGTAGCAAACAAGATAGAGAACAGAATGCAGTCGCTCATCAGGTAGATCCAAAATCCGAAAATTTTGGTTCCGCCTGCATCGTGGTGCCCGTGTTCGTGCGCGTGGGCAGTCGCGTGCGTCAAAGTATCAGTTGCCATTTTTCAGCCCTGCCTTAGTAATCTCATCGAAATGCTGGTTTTCCAGTTTTTCGATTTCTGCCACCGGCACGTAGTAATCCACGTCCTCGTCGAAGCTTTTCACGATCCAGGTGATGATCATGCCTGCGAAGCCAACAATCGCCAGCCACCAGATATGCCAGATCATGGCGAAACCGAAGATGGTGGAGAAAGCCGCAATGACGATACCGGCACCGCTGTTTTTTGGCATATGAATTTCTTCATAGTGGTCAGGCTTTTTGTACGCTTCGCCTTTCTCTTTCATTTCCCAGAATGCATCACGTTCGTGAACGTGCGGCACAACGGCAAAGTTATAGAACGGAGGCGGGGAAGAGGTTGCCCACTCCAGCGTACGGCCACCCCACGGGTCGCCAGTCAGGTCACGGTTCTGGTCGCGGTCGCGAATAGAAACGTACATCTGAATAACGAGGCAGAGAATACCCAGCGCAATCAGTACCGCACCGCTGGCTGCAATCATCAGCATGGTGTGGAACTGCGGGTCAATCTGCTGGCTCAAACGACGGGTCATCCCCATAAAGCCCAACGCATACAGCGGCATAAAGGCAACGAAGAAGCCGATGATCCAGAACCAGAACGCGCGTTTACCCCAGGTTTCGTTCAGTTTGAAACCGAACGCTTTAGGCCACCAGTAGGTCATCCCTGCGAAGCAGCCGAAGACCACGCCGCCGATGATCACGTTATGGAAGTGTGCAATCAGGAACAGGCTGTTATGCAGAACGAAGTCTGCGCCAGGTACTGCCAGCAGCACGCCTGTCATACCGCCCACCGAGAAGGTGACGATAAAACCGATGGTCCACAGCATCGCAGAATGGAACACGATGCGGCCCTGATACATGGTGAACAGCCAGTTGAAGATCTTCACCCCGGTTGGGATGGCGATAATCATGGTGGTGATACCAAAGAAGGCGTTTACGTTCGCGCCCGCACCCATCGTAAAGAAGTGGTGCAGCCAAACGATGAACGACAGCACGGTGATACAGACGGTTGCCCATACCAGCGAGGTATAACCAAACAGACGTTTACGCGAGAAAGTTGCCGCAATTTCGGAGAACACACCGAATACAGGCAGGATCAAGATGTAAACTTCCGGGTGGCCCCAGGCCCAAATCAGGTTGATATACATCATCATGTTGCCACCCATATCGTTGGTAAAGAAATGGGTGCCCAGATAGCGATCCAGGGTCAACAACGCGACGGTAACCGTCAGAATTGGGAAGGAAGCAATAATCAGTACGTTTGCGCACAGTGATGCCCAGGTAAATACTGGCATCTTGAACATGGTCATGCCCGGTGCGCGCATCTTCAGAATGGTAACGAAGAAGTTGATACCGGTAAGCGTCGTACCTATACCGGATAGCTGGAGACTCCATATCCAGTAATCGACACCGACTCCCGGACTGTACTCTATTCCCGATAGCGGTGGATAGGCCAGCCAGCCGGTCTGCGCAAATTCGCCCACGCCGAGAGAAACGTTAACCAGAATCACACCAACAACGGTAAACCAGAAGCTTAAGTTGTTGAGGAACGGGAACGCAACGTCACGCGCGCCGATCTGCAGCGGAACCACCAGGTTCATCAGACCGATAACGAAAGGCATCGCCACGAAGAAGATCATAATCACGCCGTGCGCGGTGAAGATCTGATCGTAGTGGTGAGGTGGCAGGAAACCCGCTTCGCCCGCCGAGGCAAGAGCCTGCTGGCTACGCATCATAATGGCGTCAGCAAAACCACGCAGTAACATCACAATCGCCACGATGATATACATGATACCGAGGCGTTTATGGTCGACGGAGGTCAGCCACTCTTTCCACAGGTAGGTCCACTTACCGAAGTAAGTGATCAGGCCAACGAGCGCCAGACCTCCCAAAATAATGCCAGCGATCGTAACCATGACGATAGGTTCATGGAACGGGACTGCATCAAGTGATAATTTTCCGAACATCTTTATTCTTCCTCAACCCCTTTAATGGGCGGATTCCGCGTGGCTCATGTCCATGCCTTCCATACCTTCGTGTGCACTGTGCTCACCTTCTGGCTGGGTCATGTCCATGCTCTTACCGTGAGCCATAAACTTGTTAATCACATCAGCAAACAAGTCTGGTTTCACGTTGGAGAAATATTCCACCTGGTTGTATTCGCTAGGCGCGGCCAGTTTTTCGAACGCTGCCATGTCAGACATGGTGTTCGGCGACTGTTTCGCTTTTGCGACCCATTGGTCGAATGCGGCGCGATCCGGTGTTGCAATAGCTTTGAACTTCATGCCTGAGAAGCCCGGGCCGCTGTAGCTGGCGGAGATACCGTCATAAGTACCGGGTTCGTTGGCGATCAGATGCAGGCGAGTCTGCATACCGGCCATGGCATAAATCTGGCTACCCAGACGCGGAATGAAGAAGGAGTTCATCACGGAGTTGGAGGTCACTTTGAAGTACACCGGAGTGTTCGCCGGGAAAGCGATTTCATTCACGGTAGCAATGCCCTGTTCCGGGTAGATGAAGAACCATTTCCAGTCCATGGAAACCACTTCGATGGTAATGGGCTTCTCGTCGTGTGCCAGCGGCTTGCTAGGCTCAAGAGCGTGAGTGGTTTTCCAGGTCAGTACCGCAAGGAAGATGATGATTAAGATAGGTACCGTCCAGACCACAGCTTCCACTTTATTGGAGTGTGACCAGTTCGGGCTGTACTTAGCATCTTTATTGCTCGCACGGTACTTCCAGGCGAAACCAACAGCCATCAAGATTGCGGGAATAACGACAATCAACATCAGGCCAAATGCCGTCAGTATCAGTGAACGTTGCTCCAGACCAATCTGTCCTTTGGGATCTAACAGCGCAGAATTACAGCCACTGAGCAATACAGTGCCTGCAAATAATGACAACCATCCCAAACTTTTATTGTATTTCCTGAGTCTCATTTAACGACCTCAATTCCACGGGATCTGGTGGCGTTTAAAGTGTGTGGGCATTTTACGGGAAGGTTACATTACTGTAAACATGATTAAATTCCTGTTACTTGGATTTGGCTGTCAGGTCACATATGTTGCAAAACATATCAAGTTGATTTTAAGAAGCTGTTGCAAAAGGGCGTTATAACGAAAGGGGAGTGCAGAAGGAGTTTGGGCGGGCAATTGGTATAATCAATATAAAATAAAACAATTATTTAACAAATAATTATCATTGAGGTGACAACTGGGTGGTGAGAAAATAAGGACTCATTAGCTGAATCGTGTAAGAAAAATAGAATTCATAAATTGCGTCAATAATTTCCAAACGCTAAGCCGCACAAAAGAACAAATATTAATAAGCGATGCTGATGTTTATTTAGCCGTAATAATTACGGCGAGTGATTACTACAGCTAAATAATATTACAGATTACATCAGATGTGTTTTTCGTAGCGCCAGATAATCCAGCAAACCACCAAGCACAACGCCAGAAAGGGCGACTAAAACCCCGACTTCCAGCAGCGCAGGCAGGAAAGAGAAGTGCGTCAAATCCAGCGCGTCCATTGTCAACAGCAGTAACCACACGGCCAACAGGCTGATGCCCGCCGCCAGTGTCCACATGGCAAAGGCATAACCTGCAGGATATTCGGTACGGGAGATAAAGTTGTCATTTACTCGTGTATATTCAAGCGTCTGGCGGCAAACCAGCAGCAAAATAAGCCCTGGTACGGCAGCGGCGACGGAGAATAGATAGAATGTCGACCAGCCGTGTGCTTCAACAAACCAACCCGCCACGGGGCCGACATAAACTCGCCCTACAGCAGAAAGCGCTGAGAGCAGGGCAAATTGAGTAGCGGAAAATGACTTATTACACAGCGTCATTAACAGCGCGACAAAGGCTGATGTACCCATCCCGCCACAGAGGTTTTCGAAAAAGACGGCTGCACCCATGCTGTAGAGATGCTTATCAGTAATCGACAGCAGCCAGTAACCGGCGTTAGATGCACCTTGTAAAATGCCGAAAATCAGCAGTGCACGGAACAGCGACAGGCGCTGCATCAAAATCCCACCGTACAATGCGCCAACAATGGTCGCCAGTAAGCCAAGCGTTTTGTTAACCACGCCTACTTCACCCGCATCAAACCCGACGCCGCGAATCAAAAACGTGGTTGTCAGGCTCATAGCGAATGCGTCGCCCAGCTTATACAGCACGATAAGAAGCAAAATAAGCCAGGCATTATTGCGACCAAAGAAATCTCGCAGAGGTGCAACAACCGCTTGTTCCAGCGTTTTGGGCACAGGAATGGTGTCGGTGGGTTCTGGTGCAAGCAACGTCGCGATAATACAGGGGATCAACAGCGCCGCCATCAACCAGTACATGCCCTGCCAGCCCAGCCATTTATCTGCCAGCCACAGGGCTAAGCCGCCGGAAACCAGCATCCCTAAACGGTAACCCAGCACGCTGATTGCCGCGCCCGCACCACGTTCTTCTGCCGGGAGCACATCGGTTTTCCACGCATCGAAGACAATATCCTGGGAGGCAGAGCAAAAAGCGATCACCACCGCCAGTGCCGCCATCCAGCGGAGCTGGGTGCCTGGTTCGAGAAAACCCATCGCCGCAATGGCGACTAATAACAGAATTTGCGTGGCGAGCAGCCAACCGCGCCGCCGCCCGAAAAATGGGGGCGTGTAGCGGTCCATCAGTGGTGACCAGAGGAATTTAAAAACGTAAGCCTGGCCTACCAGAGAGAAGAAACCAATGGTTTTGAGATCGATATTCTCGACCGTCATCCAGGCCTGTAAGGTGCCGGACGTCAGGGCGAGCGGTAGCCCGGAAGCAAAACCCAGGATCAGCAATATGGCTGAACGCGGCTGTTGAAAAATACGTAAATATTGACTGGACATGGGTGTCTACAGGCCCGGCTTGCACCGGGCCAGAGGGCAGAAATTAACGCGCGTTCTGCTTGATGAATTCGTGGATGCTGGTGTCCTGAGACATATCAGCGATGGTATCGGTCAGCACACTGTTAACCGCATCGGCGATATTTTTGTTGGAGGCCTGGAATGCACCTTCAACGTTGTAGCTGGCACGATAGTTTTTGGTCATTTTGTTGCCATTCTGCGCGGTAGCGATGATGGCGATATCCGCTTTGGTCGCGATGTTGTAGCGCACGTTGCCCTGGGACACGTCAGCATACAGTTGGCTAACGATGATTTGCAGATTAACCGGGCCATTCGGACCAACCATGTATCCACGGGCGGTCATCTGTTTTTCCAGCACTTCTTGCAGCAGGAAACGCAGATCGCGGGAGGCGGTCAGGGTAACGATTTGATTATCGCGGGTGACTTTTGCCAGCGCCTGATCGGTACGCTGATCGGCACCATTAATGCTTACGGTGACGCCCATCAGGCTTGGATCCTGCTGTGGCAGTGTAATCGTCGGGGAAACTTCGATAGTTGTTGGCGGTTTTGCGCATCCTGCAAGCATAAACAGAGCAACTAACGGGAAGAGGATTTTTTTGAACATGTTCGGGCTCTCAGAGACTCTTAAGCGTGTTTGGTAAAAATTCCCGCCATCATAACATTGCCAACGGCGAGGGGAAGTGGGTAAGGCATGTAAATTCATCATGTTGACGAAATAATCGCCCCTGGTAAAAGAAACGCTGATGCGAGGCCTGTGTTTCAATCTTTAAATCAGTAAACTTCATACGCTTGACGGAAAAACTAGGACGAAACCTAAATATTTGTTGTTAAGCTGCAATGGAAACGGTAAAAGCGGCTAGTATTTAAAGGGATGGATGACATCTCAGCGTTGTCGGAGGAGATATTTCATGATGATACGTGAGCGGATAGAAGAAAAATTAAGGGCGGCGTTCCAACCCGTATTCCTCGAAGTAGTGGATGAAAGCTATCGTCACAATGTCCCAGCCGGCTCTGAAAGCCATTTTAAAGTTGTGCTGGTCAGCGATCGTTTTACGGGTGAACGTTTTCTGAATCGTCATCGAATGATTTACAGTACTTTAGCGGAGGAACTCTCTACTACCGTTCATGCGCTGGCTCTGCATACTTACACTATTAAGGAGTGGGAAGGGTTGCAGGACACCGTCTTTGCCTCTCCTCCCTGTCGTGGAGCAGGAAGCATCGCGTAAAAACGCATTTGCAACTGTCGGCGCTTTTCCAGTATGTTGCTAAAGATTTTATGAAAAACGGCCTGCGGGCCGTTTTGTTTTGTCTGGATTTTGCGCTTTTTGCCCAGCATTCAGACGAAAATCGCCCGGGAATTGTGAAAAAATACGCGACAGCGCGCAATAACCGTTCTCGACTCATAAAAGTGATGCCGCTATAATGCCGCGTCCTATTTGAATGCTTTCGGGATGATTCTGGTAACAGGGAATGTGATTGATTATAAGAACATCCCGGTTCCGCGAAGCCAACAACCTGTGCTTGCGGGGTAAGAGTTGACCGAGCACTGTGATTTTTTGAGGTAACAAGATGCAAGTTTCAGTTGAAACCACTCAAGGCCTTGGCCGCCGTGTAACGATTACTATCGCTGCTGACAGCATCGAGACCGCTGTTAAAAGCGAGCTGGTCAACGTTGCGAAAAAAGTACGTATTGACGGCTTCCGCAAAGGCAAAGTGCCAATGAATATCGTTGCTCAGCGTTATGGCGCGTCTGTACGCCAGGACGTCCTGGGCGACCTGATGAGCCGTAACTTCATTGACGCCATCATTAAAGAAAAAATCAATCCGGCTGGCGCACCGACCTATGTTCCGGGCGAATACAAGCTGGGTGAAGACTTCACCTACTCTGTAGAGTTTGAAGTTTATCCGGAAGTTGAACTGCAGGGTCTGGAAGCGATCGAAGTTGAAAAACCGATCGTTGAAGTGACCGACGCTGACGTTGACGGCATGCTGGATACTCTGCGTAAACAGCAGGCAACCTGGAAAGAAAAAGACGGCGCTGTTGAAGCAGAAGACCGTGTGACCATCGACTTCACCGGTTCTGTTGACGGCGAAGAGTTCGAAGGCGGTAAAGCGTCTGATTTCGTACTGGCGATGGGTCAGGGTCGTATGATCCCGGGCTTTGAAGACGGTATCAAAGGCCACAAAGCTGGCGAAGAGTTCACCATCGACGTGACCTTCCCGGAAGAGTACCACGCAGAAAACCTGAAAGGTAAAGCAGCGAAATTCGCTATCAACCTGAAGAAAGTTGAAGAGCGTGAACTGCCGGAACTGACTGAAGAATTCATCAAACGTTTCGGCGTTGAAGATGGTTCCGTAGAAGGTCTGCGCGCTGAAGTGCGTAAAAACATGGAGCGCGAGCTGAAGAGCGCCATCCGTAACCGCGTTAAGTCTCAGGCGATCGAAGGTCTGGTAAAAGCTAACGACATCGACGTACCGGCTGCGCTGATCGACAGCGAAATCGACGTTCTGCGTCGCCAGGCTGCACAGCGTTTCGGTGGCAACGAAAAACAAGCTCTGGAACTGCCGCGCGAACTGTTCGAAGAACAGGCTAAACGCCGCGTAGTTGTTGGCCTGCTGCTGGGCGAAGTTATCCGCACCAACGAGCTGAAAGCTGACGAAGAGCGCGTGAAAGGCCTGATCGAAGAGATGGCTTCTGCGTACGAAGATCCGAAAGAAGTTATCGAGTTCTACAGCAAAAACAAAGAACTGATGGACAACATGCGCAATGTTGCTCTGGAAGAACAGGCTGTTGAAGCTGTACTGGCGAAAGCGAAAGTGACTGAAAAAGAAACCACTTTCAACGAGCTGATGAACCAGCAGGCGTAATTTACGTAGCATAACGCGCTAAATTCGCACAAAGGCCCGTCACCGCCAGGTGGTGGGCTTTTTTTTGTCATGAATTTTGCATGGAACCGTGCGAAAAGCCTCTTTCGGTGTTAGCGTAACAACAAAAGATTGTTATGCTTGAAATATGGTGATGCCGTACCCATAACACAGGGACTAGCTGATAATCCGTCCATAAGGTTACAATCGGTACAGCAGGTTTTTTCAATTTTATCCAGGAGACGGAAATGTCATACAGCGGCGAACGAGATAACTTTGCACCCCATATGGCGCTGGTGCCGATGGTCATTGAACAGACCTCACGAGGTGAGCGCTCTTTTGATATCTATTCTCGTCTACTTAAGGAACGCGTCATTTTTCTGACTGGCCAGGTTGAAGATCACATGGCTAACCTGATTGTGGCGCAGATGCTGTTCCTGGAAGCAGAAAACCCAGAAAAAGATATCTATCTGTACATTAACTCTCCAGGCGGGGTGATTACTGCCGGGATGTCTATCTATGACACCATGCAGTTTATCAAGCCTGATGTCAGCACCATCTGTATGGGCCAGGCGGCCTCGATGGGTGCTTTCTTGCTGACTGCAGGGGCAAAAGGTAAACGTTTCTGCCTGCCGAATTCGCGCGTGATGATTCACCAGCCGTTGGGCGGCTACCAGGGCCAGGCGACCGATATCGAAATTCATGCCCGTGAAATTCTGAAAGTTAAAGGGCGCATGAATGAACTTATGGCGCTTCATACGGGTCAATCATTAGAACAGATTGAACGTGATACCGAGCGCGATCGCTTCCTTTCTGCCCCTGAAGCGGTGGAATACGGTCTGGTCGATTCGATTCTGACCCATCGTAATTGATGCCAGAGGCGCAACTGTGCCGCTATACTTATCCAGGGCGGCACAACGCTGTAAGCGGCTTGCGCCTGAGAATGGCATTTGCGTCGTCGTGTGCGGCACAAAGAACAAAGAAGAGGTTTTGACCCATGACAGATAAACGCAAAGATGGCTCAGGCAAATTGCTGTATTGCTCTTTTTGCGGCAAAAGCCAGCATGAAGTGCGCAAGCTGATTGCCGGTCCATCCGTGTATATCTGCGACGAATGTGTTGATTTATGTAACGACATCATTCGCGAAGAGATTAAAGAAGTTGCACCGCATCGTGAACGCAGTGCGCTACCGACGCCGCATGAAATTCGCAACCACCTGGACGATTACGTTATCGGTCAGGAACAGGCGAAAAAAGTGCTGGCGGTCGCGGTATACAACCACTACAAACGTCTGCGCAACGGAGATACCAGCAATGGCGTCGAGTTGGGCAAAAGTAACATTCTGCTGATCGGTCCGACCGGTTCCGGTAAAACGCTGCTGGCCGAAACGCTGGCGCGCCTGCTGGACGTTCCGTTCACCATGGCTGACGCAACCACGCTGACCGAAGCCGGTTATGTGGGCGAAGACGTTGAAAACATCATTCAGAAGCTGTTGCAGAAGTGCGATTACGACGTACAGAAAGCGCAGCGCGGGATTGTCTACATCGATGAAATTGACAAGATTTCTCGTAAGTCAGACAACCCGTCCATTACCCGAGACGTTTCCGGTGAAGGCGTACAGCAGGCACTGTTGAAACTGATCGAAGGTACGGTAGCTGCTGTTCCGCCGCAAGGTGGGCGTAAACATCCGCAACAGGAATTCTTGCAGGTTGATACCTCTAAGATCCTGTTTATCTGTGGCGGTGCGTTTGCCGGTCTGGATAAAGTGATTTCCCATCGTGTAGAAACCGGTTCCGGCATTGGTTTTGGCGCGACGGTAAAAGCGAAGTCCGACAAAGCAAGCGAAGGCGAGCTGCTGGCGCAGGTTGAACCGGAAGATCTGATCAAGTTTGGTCTGATCCCTGAGTTCATTGGTCGTCTGCCGGTTGTCGCAACGTTGAATGAACTGAGCGAAGAAGCTCTGATTCAGATCCTCAAAGAGCCGAAAAACGCCCTGACCAAGCAGTATCAGGCGCTGTTTAATCTGGAAGGCGTGGATCTGGAATTCCGTGACGAGGCGCTGGATGCTATCGCTAAGAAAGCGATGGCGCGTAAAACCGGTGCCCGTGGTCTGCGTTCCATCGTAGAAGCCGCACTGCTCGATACCATGTACGATCTGCCGTCCATGGAAGATGTCGAAAAAGTGGTTATCGACGAGTCGGTAATTGATGGTCAAAGCAAACCGTTGCTGATTTATGGTAAGCCGGAAGCGCAACAGGCATCTGGTGAATAATTAACCATTCCCATACAATTAGTTAACCAAAAAGGGGGGATTTTATCTCCCCTTTAATTTTTCCTCTATTCTCGGCGTTGAATGTGGGGGAAACATCCCCATATACTGACGTACATGTTAATAGATGGCGTGAAGCACAGTCGTGTCATCTGATTACCTGGCGGAAATTAAACTAAGAGAGAGCTCTATGAATCCTGAGCGTTCTGAACGCATTGAAATCCCCGTATTGCCGCTGCGCGATGTGGTGGTTTATCCGCACATGGTCATCCCCTTATTTGTCGGGCGGGAAAAATCCATCCGTTGTCTGGAAGCGGCGATGGACCATGATAAAAAAATTATGCTGGTCGCGCAGAAAGAAGCTTCAACGGATGAGCCGGGTGTAAACGATCTTTTCACTGTCGGGACCGTGGCCTCTATATTGCAGATGCTGAAACTGCCTGACGGCACCGTCAAAGTGCTGGTCGAGGGGTTACAGCGCGCGCGTATTTCTGCGCTCTCTGACAATGGCGAACACTTTTCTGCGAAGGCGGAGTATCTGGAGTCGCCGACCATTGATGAGCGGGAACAGGAAGTGCTGGTGCGTACTGCAATCAGCCAGTTCGAAGGCTACATCAAGCTAAACAAAAAAATCCCACCAGAAGTGCTGACGTCGCTGAATAGCATCGACGATCCGGCGCGTCTGGCGGATACCATTGCTGCACATATGCCGCTGAAACTGGCTGACAAACAGTCCGTTCTGGAGATGTCCGACGTTAACGAACGTCTGGAATATCTGATGGCAATGATGGAATCGGAAATCGATCTGCTGCAGGTTGAGAAACGCATTCGCAACCGCGTTAAAAAGCAGATGGAGAAATCCCAGCGTGAGTACTATCTGAACGAGCAAATGAAAGCTATTCAGAAAGAACTCGGTGAAATGGACGACGCGCCGGACGAAAACGAAGCCCTGAAGCGCAAAATCGACGCGGCGAAGATGCCGAAAGAGGCAAAAGAGAAAGCGGAAGCAGAGCTGCAGAAGCTGAAAATGATGTCTCCGATGTCGGCAGAAGCGACCGTAGTGCGTGGATATATCGACTGGATGGTACAGGTGCCGTGGAATGCGCGTAGCAAGGTCAAAAAAGACCTGCGTCAGGCGCAGGAAATCCTTGATACCGACCATTATGGTCTGGAGCGCGTGAAAGATCGTATCCTTGAGTATCTTGCGGTTCAAAGCCGTGTCAACAAAATCAAGGGACCGATCCTCTGCTTGGTAGGGCCGCCGGGGGTAGGTAAAACCTCCCTGGGTCAGTCCATCGCCAAAGCCACCGGGCGTAAATATGTCCGTATGGCGCTGGGCGGCGTGCGTGATGAAGCGGAAATCCGTGGTCACCGCCGTACTTACATCGGTTCTATGCCGGGTAAACTGATCCAGAAAATGGCGAAAGTGGGCGTGAAAAACCCGCTGTTCCTGCTCGATGAGATCGACAAAATGTCTTCTGACATGCGTGGCGATCCGGCCTCCGCACTGCTTGAAGTGCTGGATCCAGAGCAGAACGTAGCGTTCAGCGACCACTACCTGGAAGTGGATTACGATCTCAGCGACGTAATGTTTGTCGCTACGTCGAACTCCATGAACATTCCGGCACCGCTGCTGGATCGTATGGAAGTGATTCGCCTCTCCGGTTATACCGAAGATGAAAAACTGAACATCGCCAAACGTCACCTGCTGCCGAAGCAGATTGAACGTAATGCACTGAAAAAAGGTGAGCTGACCGTCGACGATAGCGCCATTATCGGCATTATTCGTTACTACACCCGTGAGGCGGGCGTGCGTGGTCTGGAGCGTGAAATCTCCAAACTGTGTCGCAAAGCGGTTAAGCAGTTACTGCTCGATAAGTCATTAAAACATATCGAAATTAACGGAGATAACCTGCATGACTACCTCGGTGTTCAGCGTTTCGACTATGGGCGCGCGGATAACGAAAACCGTGTCGGCCAGGTAACCGGTCTGGCGTGGACGGAAGTGGGCGGTGACTTGCTGACCATTGAAACCGCGTGCGTTCCGGGGAAAGGTAAACTGACCTATACCGGTTCGCTCGGCGAAGTGATGCAGGAGTCTATTCAGGCGGCGTTAACAGTGGTTCGTGCGCGTGCGGAAAAACTGGGGATCAACCCTGATTTTTACGAAAAACGTGACATCCACGTCCACGTACCGGAAGGTGCGACGCCGAAAGATGGTCCGAGTGCCGGTATTGCCATGTGCACCGCGCTGGTTTCTTGCCTGACCGGTAACCCGGTTCGTGCCGATGTGGCAATGACCGGTGAGATCACTCTGCGTGGTCAGGTACTGCCGATCGGTGGTTTGAAAGAAAAACTACTGGCAGCGCATCGCGGCGGGATTAAAACAGTGTTAATTCCGTTCGAAAATAAACGCGATCTGGAAGAGATTCCTGACAACGTAATTGCCGATCTGGACATTCATCCTGTGAAGCGCATTGAGGAAGTTCTGACTCTGGCGCTACAAAATGAACCGTCTGGCATGCAGGTTGTGACTGCAAAATAGTGACCTCGCGCAAAATGCACTAATAAAAACAGGGCTGGCAGGCTAATTCGGGCTTGCCAGCCTTTTTTTGTCTCGCTAAGTTAGATGGCGGATCGGGCTTGCCCTTATTAAGGGGTGTTGTAAGGGGATGGCTGGCCTGATATAACTGCTGCGCGTTCGTACCTTGAAGGATTCAAGTGCGATATAAATTATAAAGAGGAAGAGAAGAGTGAATAAATCTCAATTGATCGACAAGATTGCTGCAGGGGCTGATATCTCTAAAGCTGCGGCTGGCCGTGCGTTAGATGCTATTATTGCTTCCGTAACTGAATCTCTGAAAGAAGGGGATGATGTAGCACTGGTAGGTTTTGGTACTTTTGCCGTTAAAGAGCGTGCTGCCCGTACTGGCCGCAACCCGCAGACCGGTAAAGAGATCACCATCGCTGCTGCTAAAGTACCGAGCTTCCGTGCAGGTAAAGCACTGAAAGACGCGGTAAACTAAGCGTTGTCCCCAGTGGGGATGTGACGAAGTTCAAGGGCGCATCTACTGATGTGCCTTTTTTATTTGTATTCGGTGACTTTCTGCGTCTTGTGGGCTGACAATTGCCCCCGTTTCTTGTCACAATAGGCCTTTGCGCGCATCGATACGTTGCGTGAGGTACACAGTCATCTACAGCGGAGTGTTGTTACACCATGATGGACAGCTTACGCACGGCTGCAAACAGTCTCGTGCTCAAG
>OMAC01000988.1_pt1 | contig 13591 bp, 19 predicted proteins | sample 1644561 | NCBI WGS metagenome assembly OMAC01 (sample SAMEA103958144, study PRJEB25191) | human gut metagenome
GAGCCGCTCGTGGTATGGTTTCAGATCATTTTCTTCGCAAAACTTCGCGTACGCTGCGTTCTGGTCCTGCAGGTGCTTGGCGGACTGCGTATATTTCTCCTGCAATTTTGCCTTGCCCGCCGGATCTTCACAGTTTTTCACGGCTGTATGCAGCGCCGTGCACTTGCGCTTCTGTGCCCGGATGCGGCGTTCCATCGCACGCTGCGTCTGCGACAGCTCGTAGGCGCGGCGGTTGGCTTCGGTGTCAATCGACTTGTTGTGATTCTGGCTGACACCCGGAAGGAACGGCGTGAAGGAATGGCGGCAGTTATAGCCGCACAGGCCCAGCGGATTCTCCGGGTAGCCGGTCGCGTCCAGCAGGTTATCAAACTGCGCGTCCTTGCCGTCGATACAGTACACCTTGCCCTGCCAGCCGGCGTGATCGGCGATTGGGTCGGTATCGGATACACGCGCGCCCAGATGCTGCGACACCAGCACATGATTCCAGCCCATGTCTTTGCACTGCTGGATCGTCATGTTACCGGATGACTGCGCCACGCCCGTGCGGATGCAGCGCAGTACCGCCACTTCCAGCGTGTCCTTATGGCCGGACGGATAGCGCACGATTGGCTGTACCTGCCCCAGCTCTTTTATGCCCTCCAGCATAGCGGCGGTGTAGGACTGCGCACCGGTACGTACCTTCCAATATGCAGCGTCACAGATGTCGATAAACGCCTGATTGGTCGCGCCGGCCGTTGTGCGCGTGATGTTTGAAATTTCGCCTACCGTGCGCTCATAGGCATCCGTGATGATCGCCATCATGCCGGACGAGAGGCTGGAAAACGTCACGGCGGCGGCTTCTGCATCCGCTTTTGCTGCCTGAATGCCGCTGTCCTTGAAGATCTTTGCGATTTCCTGTTGCGATTTGCCGGTGCTTTTGGCCAGCGCCTTCTGGATTTCGTCCAGATTCCCGCCGGCCTGTTTCAGCACCCACGCCTGCCATTCATCCGTGCCGGTCAGCAGCTTTTCTTCGCCGCGGCCGAAGCGGATCATGAAGCGCTCGATCATGCCGCGGGCGATCCATTCTGTCAGGTCGTCCAGCAGCGGCAGCAGGGTTTCGCCGATCTCCTGGAACTGTTCCGGGGTGATCATTCGGTATCAGGGAACAGCCCCGGTTTCGCTGTGTTGGCTTCGGCGTAGGCCGCTTTTGCGTCGTCCTCGCTGAAACCTTCAAAGCGCACCAGATACATCCACCACGGCAAAACGCCGAGCTGGCAAAGGCTTTTCGTGTTCTGCCGGTCCTCTTCGTAGCTATACGTGATGTCCCCAAAATTGTACGCCACGGTATACGTGCCATAGGGCGCCAGATCGTAGATATCAGCATAGTCGTTCAATGCCTGAATCAGGTCATCCACAGCTGCCTGGATGCGGTCGCGGATGTCCTTGATGCGCTGGATGGTGCGGCGGTCATCGGCTTCCACCTGCGTTGCAGTAGCAAGGCCCTGTTTTTCGTTGTAGCTGAAATAGCCTTCGGAAAAGCCGCACTTGGTCGACAGGCTTTGCAGCAACATATTGATGCCGGTCTGGCGTTCGCCGGTTTTCAGCTTGCGATCGATTTCCTGATAGAAACTTTCCGCCGCTGAACCAGCAACGTTTTGCACGTAGCGCGGTAGCCGCACGGAAACATTCTTCCGCCCTGGCTCACGCAGCAGACGGTCATCCACAAGGGCGATCGACCGGGAATCCTGAATTTCGTCCACCATGGCAGACCATGCAACATCCAGTCCACGCAGTTCCGGCAGGGCGTTGGCGTAGATAGACATACCGCATGCGCCGCCGTCAATATTGTTGGCGTCCGGCATGGTGCACACAGCAAACAGCGGCGCAGTATCATCCAGCACGGCGTCCGGCAGGATGCCCACCCAATCCGGCACTTCGTCCAGATTCACACGGGATGCCGATGCTTTGCCCTTCGCCAGCCGGAACGCGCGGTTGGAAACCACATAATGCATCCCGTCGTAGCGGTGATATTCGGCCTTGACATAGTAATAATCCGGCGTTGCCTTCGTGTCGTACAGCACCACGCCGGTCACGCGCTTGCGGTTATCCACAGCCGTGATCGTAAATTCCGGCGGCGTGTACAGACCGATGCTGTCCGGCGTCGGTTTCAGCAAGAACATGCCGGCAGCACAGCCCACGTCCACCATGTCACGCAGGAACGGAATCAGTTCTTCATTCAGACGTTCCTGCAGCCAATCCGCGCGGGCCGAGCCGGACAGTTCGACGCTGACGCCCATCGTCGCAAGGCGCGCGGCTTCGCCGGTCACGGCCTTTGCAAAATTGATGGTGCGATCCTGATCGTTTGCCCACGGTGGGGTGCCCATCCAGATCTGCATCCACAGGTCTTCCGCTTCGCGCATTTCCGGCGTTACCAGCGGCGCAATGCGGAATTCTTCGCGGATCTGCTTTTTCACGCTGTCCAGCGGGATATTGATTTTCACAGGCAGCCAACCTCCTTGAACACTTCGCACATTTTCGGAAACTGCGAAGCAATCCAGTCCACGTATGTTTCGTCATGGCCGTATTCCGGATGCGTAAAGTTTTCGGACAGCCCGCTTTCAAACAGAAATGCATGAATGATCTCATGACGCATAACTTTTTTCTGATAGACGCTAAAGTCTTTCAGGTCGCAGTCTTTGGCCTTTTTTGAAATAACAATGGTCTTTACCGTTTTGTCGCAGTAACCATCGCATTTTTCAAGCATTGCATCTTCGGCCGCCGTGGCTTCAATGATTTCATATTCCGTCCCCAAAATATTTACAGTCATGCACTTGCCCCCCTGCGCATCGTCAGCGGTTCCAGTGCGTACCGCGTGGCGTCGATGCTATGGTTATTCACGTCCGGGTATCCGGTGACGACGTTGCCGTCCCTGTCCCGCTCGTATTCGTATTCTGAAAATTCTTTCGCTGCATTCGGGCAGCGCACCGGGTCGATGATGATGCGCCGACGCTGCAGCCACTTCATGCCGTGTTCGATCGACCCTGGGCCTTTGACTGCGCCGGTGACCGGCAGACCCATTTCGCAGTGATCGTTGACGCTTTTCGGTTCGGCCGAATCGGCCGTGATGGTGTAATCGTCATAGCCGTGTTCGATGATCCAACGCGCCGTCTGTTCGTTCGATTCCTTGTTGACGTAGTGTTCTGCGAAGATATACACCGCCTCGCGGTCACTGTCGTAGTAGCAGCGAATGAAGCAGTACGGATCGGGATACCAGCCCCAGTCCTCGCCCTGGAAGATGCGGTCGAAATGCGACATTTCTTCGTCTGTGATCTCCCGCAGCTCCAGATAGTCAAATACACTGCCGCCGTCGCCATTGGCTACGCCTTCGTATTCGTGTTCGTATGCTGCCGGGTTGACCTCTTTCAGGTGCTCCGCGTCGGCGATAAACTTCGCACCAAGCCATTCCGGCGGTGCTTCTGTGTAGCTGGAATGATGGAAAACGCGCCCTGGATTCGGAACAAGCCGTTCCTTGTTGACCCAGCTGGATTTGCTTTTTGGCGGGTTATAGGACGAAAAGTCATAAGAATCCGCGCCGCCACGCAGCACAGACTGATTAATAGAACGTTCTTCTTCCGGCCCGCAAAGCTGGTCTTTTTCTTCCTTCCACAGGATGCCGATATACCCAAACGGCGGCTTAATGGATTTCAGCTTCAACGGGTCGTCACAGCCGCGAAAATAAATCGTCTGGCCGGTTTCTTTCAGCACGATTTCCAGCGGCGACAGCTTGCAGTTGAATTCATCATACAGCCCCAGCTCATTGATCGCCCATTTCATCTGGGCATACACGCTGTCTTTCAGGGTGTTGCCCATCTTGCGGATGATACAGGCATGCATCGTCGGGTTGTTTTTCAGCAGCTCGACGATTTTCAGGGATATATACGACGATTTCAGGCCGCCGCGGCCGCCTTCAAAGACATACGTCATGTTCGGCTGAATGCGCCGGTTGATGTCGACGAACGCCCTGCCAAGGACACGCGCCGGCAGCTCATAATGTGCGGATGCGCGCGCTGCTGCCTTTGTTTCCTGCTCTTCCTTGATGCGCAGCGACTTCTCAAGGTCGCCGGCTGCGCGTAGACGGTCGGCGATGGAGGTTTCGATGCCGAACTGGTCTTTTTCCTGCCCACGCATGATCGCCGTGCGCAGCTCCTGGATCTCTTTCAGGGATGCCGTGCGCTCGGATTCGATTTTTTCCTGCCGCCGCGCTATATAGATTTTTATGTCAGGTTTTGTCAGGTTTTCCGCTCCGATGGATTTGGCGGTTTTCGCCGAGTATCCCGACCGGCGCGCCGCCTCGGTCGCATTGCCCAATTCGATGTAAAAATCCGCAAAAGCGCGCTGCTTTGGCGTGAGATTCATGGGATCACCCGCTATAGATTTTCGCCAGCGTTTTTACGACATCCGCCATGCTGTAAGTCTCCAGTACGCGCGTGCTGATATGCTTCCCGGTTTCATCGGTTTCTGCCTTTTCCAGCACGTATTTTGTTACCATCCGGCCAAGCCGCTCGGAGTAGTGCTGTAACTGATTGACTTTGTAATGCTCGCCGCGCTGGTTCAGCGCCGCCTGCAGTTTGTAGGTAAGTTGTTTCAGATTCATAACCGCACCAGAATGCACAAAGCACCGAACCCGAAACCGGGCCGGTGCTTTGCTTTGTTGAGAGACATGAGAAAACCGGAGTTGACAGAGACAAGAGAAAAAGCCATGCGTACATTCTGCAAAAAGGATCAAAGGAAGAGAGGTATATCACAAAGTGACTTGCGGGGCCGGTCTCTCTCGCAATCCCGCGATATCACTTTAACACAGATTCCCGTGAAAATGTTCCCGATTTTTTCCCACGTTACGCTCACGTCTCTGTGAGGCCGTACATTGTGATTGTAAAATTCCGCAGTGCGCAATCCTTCCAACGGTAAGCTGTCGTTTTCTCGATGGCCAATTCCCGGCACAGCCGCTCGACGCCGCCGATACACGGCGTGATGTAAAAGCGTTGCAGCACGCACCTGTCCCGCTCAGAGAGCTGATTCAAGGCACGATCCACGCGGCGTACACGGTTCTCGGTCAAGCGCTGCGCCTCTTCCAGCCGCTCACGTTTCAGGATGTTGTTGACGAGCGCATCGTCCCTGCCGTTTGAGCCACCGGCGACCGGACTGCCGTCCGCCGAGGCACTGCGGATGCTCGTGATCTCCGTCGCCAAGTCAGCGATCTGATCGCTGATGTTTGCAATTGCCGCCTTTCGGTTCATGTAGTTGCGCAGCTCATCAGCCGCCTCCCGCTTCCAGTCCAACATCCTCACCTCCTTTGTCAGTGATCATTTCACACCGCCTCGCTCCCCGGGACGATGCGATCCCAGCACTCTGTGCATATCTGCGTCACGCTTTTCTTTGTATTCCAGTTCTTCTCGCACAGACATTCAGTACCGTTTCCCGGCTCATATCCGTATTCATCCGGGCATCCCGCACACCCACCGATGAAACGCGCATCTACCTTGTCCGGATGCTCCAGCACCAGCAGCTCGCGGAATGTGCAGCCGTACGACTTCCTTACAAGCATATCTACCCGAAAATCGTCCCAGTCTGCCGTCGGCACGCCGACATAGTCGCACCACGTGCGTTCCAGCTTCGCGCCATCCGAAGACGACCAGTCCGGAAGGAACACGACGTAGTCCACCGCCTCCATCCCAGCGAAGCAGATGCGCATATAGTCCAGCTTGGTCAGCCCCTCCGGCGCCGTGGCCGGATTGATGACCGTCGCGCCCAGCCGCTCAAGCTGTGCAGCCGCTCTGGCGAATTTCCCCTTATAGTCCGGATCCCCGGCGATTTTCCCTGATATGTAGATCTTCATGGTTGCCCTCCTTTCACGATTCGATTCGGCCCTTAAAAGCATCGACCAGCTTCTCCGCAGCCGCTCGCAGCTTTGTCTGGTTCTCGCCGCTGGCCTTTGCAATCAGCGCCAGCATGTCGTTCAGATTCCCCTGCACGGTGTCAAACACGATCTTGAACTGCGCCACCGTCACATCGCTCATCTCCAGCTTCCGGCGCGCCTCCTGCAGCTCCAGCTTCAGACCGTCGCGCTCCTTGGCCACGTCTGCCGCAGCGGTCTCCAGCTTGTCCTCTGCGGCCTTGGCCGTTGCCTCCGCCTGTTCGCGTGCCTTCTCCGCCTTCTGCAGCTTCTTCTCCAGCCGCTCGAGCTCTTTCTGCACAGCCGCCTTTTCTTCCTCGCGCGCCTTGGCCACAGCGCCCTCGTCCACCTGCACGGCCACCTCAACCGGCCGGCTCTCCAGTGTGCGGATGTTCTCCTGCAGCGCCCGGATCTGCGCCTGCGTTTCCTCCAGCGCCCGTCGGCGCGCCTCTGCCTCCTGCGCTGCCGTCTCGGCGTCCTTTTTCAGCCGCTCCGCCGCGCCCATCTGTTCTGCCAGCTTTTGCTCGTACAGATCCCGCTCGGCCTCTGCCGCCTTCTTCGCCTGGATCAGCTCGTCCAGTTCCCGCGCCGACATGTGCTCCACATCGTGCTCCTCGGCGAAGCTCTCCCGCTCGCTTTCCGGCAGCGCGAGCAGCCGCAAAGCATTGGAAATGCTCAAATTATTCAACGTTGGGTAATTTGATTCCGCCCCAAAAAGGGTCTGCTGCTGCGCCCCGTATTCGCGGTACAGCGTCATAAAGCGCGATGCCGTGCTCTGGCTGAACTCCGTCTGCGCCTTCAGGTACGGCAGCCACTCCCCGTGGCCGATCATCTCCTTCACCTCGCATAGGCGGCGGCCGATCTCGATGCCGAACCACAGCGTCATCTGCTTTGCCTGCGCCGTCAGGCCGCGGATCTCCGCGCCCACGGTTTCCGGCGTTCGCTTAATGTCCAGTTCATTCATGCTGTTTTCTCCTTTGCTTCCGCAATTACCGGCCGCCCCTTCTTGTCCCGGCGGCTGCCGTTGTGTACCCATGCAAGCCACGCATCCAAAAACCAGCCATACCGCTCCCCCGGGTCCTGCGCATGGTTATACCCCTCGTTCCTATACCCATGGATCTGGCGGATCGTATCGCTTCCTGTCAGCTCGATGGTCATCCACGGTCGCTCCGGCCGCTTCTCGTGCCGCAAAAACAGGATGGTCGTCTTCCCCTCGATATGACGCGCGGCGTATCCGCCCACGCAGTGGTGCAGCGTCTTCCCTTCTCGGATGATCTCGCTGCCACCTTTCGGCACCACGATGCGCAAGCCGCTCATGGCAAATTCGTACTTCCGGCACAGCTTCTTGTACCGCTTCGCATAGGCCGCGCTGACTGCTTGATCTCTTCGCATACCCAGCAGCTCGTCCGCCGCGTCGTGCCGTTCCCGCAGGTCTTTTGGCATGGCAACCGTCGCCTCTGCCAGATCATAGCCCAGCTCGCGCGCCATGCGCAGATAGTCCACCCACAGCTCCACGCGCGTCTTGGTCTCGGCATATCGCGCCGCTTTTTCCAGCTTCACGCCGGCCATCTCCGCGCACTCCTTGCACGCTTCCACCATCCGTCCCCCGCCAAGCTGTCGGCAGAGATGGATGTACACGTCCGGTGTCAGCTCCGGCGCGGTCTCCCGCCAGCTTTTCAGCGTCTCAAAGTCTCCGCCAGACCGCAGCCATTCGTGTGCCTCCTGCTTCGACATCCGCAGAAAGTCTGCCGGGTTCGCCGCGTCCCAGTCCAGCGTTCCCCGGTTCTTCAGGCTGTGCACCACAAGCTGTGTCACCGCGCCGGCGAGGCCGAGCTTCACAGCCATTTCGATCTGTGGCCACATCGCGTAGGCCGCCAGATACGTCACAGCCCACTTCACCGGCTCGTCTTCCCAGCGCTCCGCAAGCTCATAGTGCATCCAGTCCTCGATCTGGCAGTAGCGCCACGCCTTCGTCTCGCTCAGCGCATCCGCGCCGATCACGGTATAGTCGCCCTGATAGCACGCCCAGCCCATCATGTTCGGCTGAAACGGTTCTGACACCGTCGCCTTCGCCTTCCAGTACGGCAGCGTCCACTCTCCGCAGCGCCACTCCCGCGTACGCACCCACATCTGCACCGTCCCAGGCGCGAAATAGTAGGCTTTCTGCCCCCAGCAGTTCATGTCGTAGTAGATGCCCCCATAAATCAGGTCCTTTGTGTAGCTGATCTCGATCTGCATCGCCTCGATCAGCAGCGCATCGCCGTCCCTGCGCAAGAATGCCACGTGCGTCTCTTCCCGCAGAGACGTCATCCGCTCGCTGTACTTGCCGATCGCGCTCCACACGGCCGTTTGCCCGCAAAACGGGCAGCTGCCCTCGCTGCCGTGCTTCGGCCCGTGCTTCGGCCCGTGCTTGCCGATGATCCCATGCTGGCGGCAGCACGTCGCCCACACCTCGCGCCGCTTTCCGTATGTCTCGAAAAACACGTGCGGCGTGAACAGATCATGCACCGCGTCCTCTTCTTCCTGTGTCGGATAGTCCCAGAACTTCCTCAGGATCTCCTCGTGCCGTTCCGGCAGCAGGTTGCACTTTAAGTACCGCATGGCTCACACCCCGAAGAAGTCGTCCAGCTTCAGCAGCAGGCCCTCCGGCTTCGCGTCATCACTGCACAGGCGCACGCGCATCGTCGTTTCGATCTCCGCGCCCGGGAAGTAGAACTGCACCGCCTTGCGGTACGCCTCGATGTCCGATATGCTCCCGCCCACGCCTTTTGCCACAGCCTTCATGCACTCCGGGAAGCTCCCGCCCTGCGCCACGGCCTGCGCAAACTCGCCATCATCCGCGCAGAACTTCTCCAGCGCCTCGCGCACGGCCGGCGCCATGGCGCGTTCCTTGTTCCCGCTCAGCCCCTTGTCATCGCGCAGCCGCTCGATGGCTTTCTCATAAAATTCGTTCATAGCTATACCTCTCTTTCGCTATCGCTTTTATCCTGCGTCGCCGAGAAACCGGATCACGCCCTGACGCAGCTGCACCCGGTACGGCTCCAGCTCCACGGCCGTCATGTACTTATGGCCGAATAGTTCTTTCATGTTCTGCCAGTCCTCCCACATGACACGATACACTGCGCGCCCGCGCAGGCACACCAGCACAAACGCTAGCGCGCCCATATTGGCGTGCGATTCCAGTGCACGCGCCTGCTCTTCCGTGACCGCATTTTGCAGGATGCGGTCTTTGTCTGTTGCCTTGGCCTCAAACACTACGCTGCTTCCGCCGCATAGCGTGCCCTGAAAATCCGGCTGCGCCTGCTTTGTGAAAACCGCCTCGAACGACCAGCAGCCGCTCGGATTCTGATGCCGGCCGGAAATGACCTTGATCGGCTCCGGCGTCTTGTCGATCTCCGCGATGCAATGCGCCCGGTAATACGCGCAGGCCGTGAGGATCTGCGCCTCAAAGCCTTCCCCGGTCGCACGGCTGATACTCCCCTGTGCCTGACGCGCTGGGTTTTTCGCCGACTCCTCGGCGTGGAAAAACTGCAGCGCCTTTTCATACGCCACAGGATCCAGCTTGCGCGCCGCCTGTTTCTGATAGCGCGGCGGCAGGCTGTCCATGCTGATGCCCATTGTGGACGCTCCTTCCTATGCGGTGTCTTTGATCTCGTAATACTCCTGCCACGGCCAGCCGCTCAGTTCGTGCCAGCCGCTCTTATACTCTGACCCATCGTCAAAGCGATAGAGATGCATACCTCGTCTTGCCTTCGGCTCTTTTCGCCACGTCTCTGCCTTGGCCACCTGATAGCGGATCTCCGGCTTTGCCATGCCGGCGCTGCAGGTATACCGCCGACGGCGGATGCCCTGCTCGCGGCAGCGGCGCATGGTGGAGCGTGATTCCTTGATGAGGTAGGACGCGAGCTTTGCGTGGTTCTTGCGGTCATCGAGCATCTGGAAGCTGATAGACCCCGCGCCATTGGTCACCTTTGTCCAGGCAGCGGCGACGATCTGCGCGTCAAAGCGCGGCAGGAGGATGTGATGATGCACGTTCGTCATGTGCTTGGTTTCGAGCACGGCGATGTATTTCAGGCGCTTGCCCGCTTTGGCGTACGCCTTGCGCAGCTCGCGGAGGAACGCCGCCCTGTCCCGCTCGGCCTGTTCCAGCGTGATCTCCTTGTCCCAGTAATGCAGGACCATGTGATAATCGCCATAGCGATAGTTACAGTTGATGAGCCAGCGCAGGTGCTCCTCGGCCACGCGCTCGTTGATGCGCTCCTGACGCTTGGAGGTCTCCTTCTCGGATGATCGCTTGCGCGGCTTGACTTCCTTGCTGTGCACACGGGACGAATACATTTTGCGGTGCTCGACCGTTTCCCCGCACACGACGGTGCGATGTACATACGGCATGATTGCCTCCCTGTCTGTCTCCGGTCGAGTTAGTAATTGGTCTTACCGAAGCTGAAAACGCCTTGCGGCGTCAGCGTTTTTCGGCTTGCAGGGCGGGCAACTGTATGCTATAATATATATAGTGTAGCGCGCCCTGTGCGCTATTGGGTTTTCACCGCCTGCGGGTTTGACGATCTTCGCAGGCGGTGTCTTTTTATGTCTCCGGCGGCGCCCACATGACGCGCGCCCCGTGGACGACTTCCTGCCATGGGACGCCCCACAGCTCCGCCGCGCACTGGATCGCCGCGAACGGCGATGCGCACGGCACGACCACGGCCTTACGCCCCGGGAGCGCCACCCGCGCGCGGCCATGCGCTGCCCAGCGGTCATTCCGGCGTCGCATGGCCAGCTCTGCCGGTGACATATATACGACCTCCGGACGTCTCATGCGACGCCGAGTGCAGCGAAGAGGATGTGAAACAGCCACCCCGCCAGCGCGATGCCGGCGATAAAGGACGCGCAGACGATGCCGTCCTCGATACCCCAGACGATGTAGCGGCGCACCTTCGCCTTGGCGCGCGGATCTCCGAATACCTTCATTCGTCATCGCTCCCCTCTGCCGTGCGGTACAGCATCTGCATGTTGTTCGCGCAGATAGCGCACATCGGCACATCGTGGATATGTCGGACTCCGTCCACACTCCCGCAAAACGCACAGCCCGGCACATACTTGCGCAGGATGATGTTGTCCGCGTCTGTATAGATCTCCATGGGATCTCCCGTCCGGATGCCCATCGTCTGGCGCAGTTCCTTCGGCAGCACGATGCGGCCGAGGCCATCGACCCTTCTGATGATTCCTGTTGCTTTCATTGGTTTCTCCTTTCTCTTGACCTATCTGGCCAGCATCTGGGCGAGCGCCACGGCGCTGATGCCCTCTTTCCCGCTGACGTTGTACCGCTCGCGGCACACCCGTCGGCTCTGCCCTGTATAATTGCTGACGTCTGTCACCGTCAGCACCCGGCGGCCGCCGGTGAACTTCAGGATTTCCTCCAGCTCAAGCCGGAAGGTTTCTTTTTCTCGCGGCATATGTACCTCTCTCCTTTTAAAGTGTGCTGATATTGAAAACTTTGGGTTGCTTTGATATACTGCAAATGGCAAACGTGGAAATTTTGCGTACAAAAGGATGTGTAGCTCATGATTCTTTACCACATGGATCGCTCTGGCTGCTTTCCGGCAAGCGGCGAGCTTTCGCTGCACCCGCTGTCGGATTTGCCGCACGACATAGCTGCCTCACGCTTCTTTTTAGATTTCCAAAGCGGCGTGTCAAAGCATTGCCTGAACTACTTCACAGATAGTGCCTCCAAGCTGATTGCCATACAGTCCATGCCGCTCGGCCAACTCTTCGTCGCCGCTGATTCACTCGCCGCCGCGAACAGAAGGATCTCTTCGCAGTTGATTGAACTCACAGTGGAACTCGTCCGCCGACAGCTTTTTCCGCATTACCCTTCTCGCCTCATTTCGCTTTTTGCAGTTGAACAGATTTCCGATTTCAAAAAATGGGGCTTGGAACACGCTGAACAAGCAAGGGTGTTCCAGATCTCCGCACCTGACAATCTAAAGAGATTTGACGCCAGGCACCTGCGCGGCGGTATCACGTTCACAACAGATGAAACAGGCACTTATTGCGGCTGCCTCTTAACCGCGATGTACGACCAGGCAATCAAATATTGGTCTTGTGAGCCGTCTGCAGATCCTCTTTGGGAGTATCTCGTGCCGCTTCCCGCTCAGCTCCATCAGGTTCTTCTTTGTGGCAGGACGTCGCTTGCATCCATTCCAGAGGGGTAAATCCAACGTGATGCGGCAGCATGTCCTCTGTCAACTTCACCGTTTTTTTGCCTTGTGGATGGTATTCGTCCAAGCCTGACAGCCGCTCCAGCGTTTTCCGCTCGTCGATACTCAACATGTTTTCACCGCCTTTTGTATACCAAATATGCTATGCTGCTTGATATTTAGCGCAATATGTTGTATATTTAATGTATGCCGTGTTACCAGCACGGCGTACAATTCTCCAAAGAAAGGAGGCAGCACATTGCGCAATTCCAAGCAGACAAGCGCCAGAGCCGCGACCGCGGCGTCGAAGGTGCTTCGTGACGGTCGAACCGGCAAGGCCAGCAAAACCGCCGCTGCGAGCGCTCTTGCACAGCGCCCCAGCAAAAAAACGAAATAATCTACCAGCTGAGCGAGGTGTTTTATGCGCCTCGCTCTTCCCTTTCTTCCCGGAACAGTGCTTCGACGCTGCACGCCGGGAAGAACCGATCTCGCAGCCGGAACGCCTCGTCCAGATGCAGCGGAGATCTGCCCGCCAGTTTCCGCGCCATCGTGTCCCGGCTGATGTGCAGCGCGTTCGCCATCTGGCCGATACCGATATTCCCGCGTGCCATTTCTGCCCGCAGATTTACGTAATGGATGTTGGAATAGTTCATTTGGTTCACCTCCAATCGAATGAATTTTGTCAAAAACATCTGCAAGGTCTTGCGGATGTTTTTTACTTAGTAACTTAAAGAGTTACTGTGAGCGCAAAAAAATATCTGCTGGATTGTCAATCCGAAGTAGGTCTATCATTTTTTCGGCCTCATCCGTCCCGAACTTCCCATTCTTCATCTTTGTGTAGAATGTTTTCTCACTAATTCCAATCGCTTTCGCGACTTCTCTCTGCGACATCCCCCGTTCCGAGATGATTCCCCTGAGTTTTGCCACGTTCATATTTTCACCTCCATTGGTAACTTTTTAAGTTACTTATATTTTTACACCACATATGGTGACTTGTCAAGTCATTTTTTACTTGATTTGCGAAAAAAATGTGATACAATCGAGTTACAGATCAAGAAAGGTGACATTACAATGACAATCGGAGAAAGAATCAAGGCCGCACGCGAATCGGCAAACCTCACGCAAGAAGAGCTCGGCTCAAAATGCGGCACTACTAAGCAGACTATTTATAAATATGAAATTGGCAAAGTAACGAATATCCCGCTCGACCGGCTAGAAAAAATTGCGGAAGCAGTCGGCGTATCCGCTGCATATCTCATGGGGTGGAACGATGAGCAAGAAAACGCGCAGCATAACAATCGCAAAAACGTCGTCCGCATTGCCGGCCGCGACGGCAGTTTCATCGAAAAAAATTTGAGCGACGAACAAGTCGCCGCTCTGAAAACACTCATTGACCAACTCCCCGAAGCCGATGACCTTTGATGTAATCCTCGAATTGCGCATATACCAGCCGCTCGAG